>ERZ772909.8-NODE-8-length-230582-cov-6.325311_pt1 | contig 230582 bp, 203 predicted proteins | sample MGYA00511137_ERZ772909 | MGnify/ENA primary metagenome ERZ772909 (study PRJEB29015, sample SAMEA2738095) | human oral metagenome | biome: human oral; feature: human-associated habitat; material: saliva | place: China | collected 2270 ... | reverse complement strand
CTTTACTAAAGAATCTAATCCAGTAAAAATTCATGATGCTCTCAAAGGACTTTTTGAAAACCCAAATCAAGTCTATCAAATTGACTACTCCAAATGCACCAATCCAAAAATCAAGGCAATAATGAGCAAACTTGCTGGAACTGAAACCTGCTATCTTAGATATGATGCAAAGCAAAAAACCTATACTATCCGTAATCAAAATGGAGACGGGATCAGTAATAGAGCGTATATCTGGGAAGGAGTAAGACTTACCCCTGATGGGGTAAAACAATGGAGAGCCTATGCAGAAGACAATAAAAAGAAAGAGCAACTCTCTAATACATCTATAGATAAAAACAATCTCCTAACAGAACTTGAAAAAGCGATGCCTTCTACAAAAAAACTTAGCGCTAACGATAGAGAAAAACTCGTAAAAGAAACAGACAAAAGGCTATTGGAGCTTTTAATGTACGCGAGGAAACTCTGATACGAGCTCCACAATGAACCAATTTCAAAACTCCATTTCGCTAGTGGACTTATGGAACTCCATCTCATCAGCGGATCTACTGAAAGAGATGAAATAATATGGAAGAATGAGGATAAGTTAGGTAAAGCTATCTATGATTTTCTTGATGGAAACGAAGGAGAATATAAGACATATCTAACACAAAGAGTACATGCACTCTGGCAAAAGCTCGCTCCCCTTACCAAAGTCACCAAGATCAATGTGGAAGGACCTGTCAATAATAAAGAAAAACTAGATAAATGAAATATTCTGTATTGAATCGAGATCTTTAAGACTACTATTGATAAATTTAGAGCAAGTGAAGGAGACTCTCGATTAGATAATGACGACAAGTATTTAACAAAAATGAAACAAATCTTGCAAAATGCAGAAGCCTCAATAAAAGATGCAGAAAATCTGAGCAAAGATACCATTGTTAAAAATATCATCAATCCTCTATGGAACGAATGGGCGAAATTTAAAAACATTGGCAAAAAAATATCTGAAGGAAACTGAATAGTGAGGGATAATCCAGTTTATTATACTCACTATAATTATCTCAAAAATATATTTTTTGGGAAAAAAGATCAACAAATCAATAGCTTAAGACAGTTATGAAATCTGAATCGCGTTTTTGATAAAACTGAAACCTCTCATCTTGGAGATGAAATCGCAAAACATTCTGATCAAATCGATATCAAAACCAATAATCAAGACATCAATAAATGCTTAGATACAATCAAATCAAAACTTTCTGCAAAAATAGATAATAACGGAAACTATACAAATACAAAATTTCTTGATGGAGCCTACTCTGCTGCAGCCAACGGAAGAGATTCTCTTATGTCATGGCTTGCACAAAATAAAATGATTCCTGCTAATTGGATTAATACCCCTCTTGATAAAGATACCTTGAAATCCTTTGACGATCTTTGTGCAAAACTCAATCAACAAAATGAGCTTGCAAAGAATCCTCCTGAGACACTCCAATCACTCAAAGAAAAACAACATGCTGAAAAGATTAAACTTGAACAAAAAGGATCGAAATCTGAGGATGACCGCAAAAGACTTCAGGCTTTGGACTTTTTAGAAAAACATCCTGAAGAGCAAAAAAGGATTAACCAAACAACGCTTGATAGCCTCAAAAAAGAACTTAAATATGGTGGATTAGTAGAATTAACAAATTCATGCCTTCTCAAACCTTTTGTCGAAAACTGATGAGGAGCTAAGGGTAAAAACGCTGATGTTTATAACGATATTATCGGATATGGACTTTGGGATCTCAGCGATGAAAATGCGAAACTTGCAGGAGAAATTATTGTGGAAATTGCTATTACCGTGGCGATTGCTGTTGCGACAGGTGGTATGTGAGGAGCTATTGTTGCGGGAATGTTGAGAGGACTAGCAACTGGAGCAAGGGCTGCGAGATGGGTTAGGCTCGCAAATACGATCAGGAAGATAGTTACTATTTGACAAAGATCGTACAAGGCTCTCAATTGGACAGGAAGAGCTACAAAACTCTGACTCCAAGCAAGTGGTCTTCTGCTAGAAGGAACTGCATTTAATGCTGCTTCCACTATGGTTCATAGTGCTACACAAGGAACCTCTTTTGATACACTTAATCTCAATCCTCTAGCAAAAGAAAATCTTAAAACAGCTGCCTTCCTCGGTGCACTCTCTGTAAGTAATCAACTTGCTCATACAGTATGGAAAGCCTGAGCTAGCACAAGAATTGGAATCAATCTTCAAAAAGGTCTCGAAGCTGCCAAACTTGCAAAGCCTGCAGCACGATGAGGGCAGGTAGCAAGTGAACTTTGAGCAATGCTCGTTGCAGAACAAGCTATAAACTTCTCCTTTGGTCATGATGTGATTGATCCAAAAACATGAGAAGTAAAAACAGAAAGAAGCCTTCTTGCACCAACACAACAAGATCTCATCCAAATGATCGGTATGATTTTGGCATTCAAAATGGTAAGACCAGGACTTTGGCATCGTATCGAACAAAAAATGAATAGTGGTACACTAGAAATCTGTAGAAGTGTAAAGAAAAATGAGGTTCTGATAAGAGATAAAACTTCTCAAAAAGTTGTACTACTCCAGGAATATATTGATAGTCAATATAATAACTACAAAAAGACTTCTGAACAGCACAAACTTCGTAATCATAATCAATGGCGAGAAAAGCAAAGCAAACATGAATCAGAAATCCTTAAAGCACAAGATTTGATTGCTGAGAATCCTAATCTTTTAAACTCATCAGCAATGAGATCTCTCGGAGAAGCAAAAGACATAGTCAATCTCTCTTCAAACGATATCAAAAGAATTCAAAGAGAAATCTGACTAAAATGAAAGGAGGTAGATGGGGTCTTTGGACCGAAATCTAGTGAAGCATTAAGTCGCTACCTTGAAACCCGCAAAGCAACTCCTGAAACACAACCTACAAGCAAAGAACAAGCTCTCTTTGATCAGTTTTCTGATAAAATCTTTTCTAAAGAAGGAGTGAAAATTTGAAATGATACTTATCAATATGTTTTTGAACAAAATATGACTGCAAATGCTAATCGTAAAGGAAGAATTAAGCTCATCAAAAATGGGAAAACCATCAGATCTGTCGAAGCAGAAATAAATAAGCTCCCTGACAATGCCAACGGAACTGAATTTAAAAAACATTTTAATCAACTCAGAAAACAATATATTAATGAAAATATGAAAGTAAATCAAAATAATTCTTCTAAGGAAAACTTTTATACTCCTAAAACTTCAGAAAACAACCTCAATCAACAAATTGATGTCATTCAAAAGGAAACCTCATCACTTGAAGGAAGTGGTAGACTCTCTCATAATGATTATTTTACACAACATAAGCAAAGCCTTGTAGGAAAAAAGTTTTGGATTGATTGAGTAAAATATGAAGCAAGCCATCTCAATAAAGACTGATCTCTCCAAATTAAACAAGTCGATTGAAATCAGAATTTTAGTATTTCATCATTCAAACAACTCTATGACAAAGGACAAGTAAATGGATTCTCTGATACAGGTCCTGGAAGTTTAAAAAGTTTTGAAAGGAACAATCATGATTTTTTGCAAAAACTTTTTAACTGAGAAAAACAGTTTCTCAAAGATAATGCAAGGAATAAAGAACTCTTAAATCAAAAAGAATCTGAATTCATAGAGCCAAAACAAAAACTTAATGAAATAGATACAGAGATAAAATTAAAGATACAAAAAATAAAAACTACTATTGATGAAGCGATCTGAGAATACAAATGAAAGAAACTACTTCAAGAATTTAAAAAACAACATTCCAACGAAGAATTTACGCAAGATTTAAATAAGTTTATAGAACGAGCTAAAGAGAAGGAACAAACTCATTTTACCATTATGAGACGACTTGAAAGTAGTATCCCTTGATCAAAACTTTATGAATGACCACCTAAAAAAGCAAAAAGAATTGAAGAAAAAATAAGGAATGAATATCTTGCTGAAGGAAAGGGGTTAGAAGCTCTAAGTGATTATACAAGAGCAACACTTGTATTTGATTCATATGAAGAGTTTTCTAAAGGTATTAAATTACTAGATTCATTAGTAAAGTCCTGAAAACTAAAAGACTTTAATGTAAAAAATAGAGTTGATACATGATGCGCAGATATGCTTATCAATATCAAAACTCCTGATGGTTATACAAGTGAAATCCAATTTCACATCCCCGAATCTTTAATTATGAAGGAATCTTATCTAGGAAATGAAACTATCAATAGATATAGAAGCGAAAAAAACGAAACACTTGAACCGTTCAAATTAACGGAAGATATCTATGATTTAACACAAAATAATTTTAGTCAGACTGAAGAATTACTCCTGGACGCCCTCAATAAACAAAGATTAGAACAATGATTATCTGAATTACATTTACCAAAGCAGTGAGACATTCTCTATTCCCATGACCTCTATGATATCAATAGAGTACTTCCTAAAAATTCTACAGAATTTTGAAAAATCTTTTGATATTCAAATATTTTTCAATATACTGATGTCCAGACCTTATCTAATAAGCTTACAACAATAAGCGATAATCTAACAAATACTGCTCGTAATCACTATTTCTCTAGAATTAGCAAACTATAACATTTTTAACTAATAAATACATTTCCAAAATGAATAGACTTAATACATTTGAAACAAATAAGAATCCTGAATCAATCCTACAAAAGGCACTAGATCACGGTCTTTATAGACTTCACGATTCAATAATTCTCTATGATCATACTTGAATTCATAACATTTCTAATAAAAATCATATTCCTTCTCTCAATACCCTACTTGAAGAATGAGAAAGGACAACTATTCATGATCTATCTTCTCAAGAAAAACAATTACTTAATATCATAGAGCAAACTGAACAATGAAAAATCTATACTATGGAGCAAGTCTTACCAATGCTCTATCCTGAGCAACTAGAACAAAACTTCTATACGCTTTTGAATATGAGCTCCTTTTCTTCCGAACAAAAACAAAAGGTAGAATCTGCATTACAAATCATGAAAAATTCACATAAGAATCAATTTAGAGATGAATGACTCCCTTACTATATTCATCCACTTAAAATATCTTTTGACCTCCTCAAAAAAAGAGCCAACTATGAAGAAGTTGTTAGTGGACTTCTTCACGATGTTGTAGAAGATGACGATACAATAAACATCCAATTTCTTATTGATACCTTCTGAACTCAGATTGTTGAAGATATCATAAAGCTTTCAAAAAAAACTCCATCTTGAGAAAAACTAACTATATCACAATATCTTCAAAATATCAGCACTAGCCCTCAAGTTATATCTGTAAAAGGGCAAGACAGAATCAATAACATTGCAAGTACATATTTTACTAATTCAGATAAAAGAACTAGATATATTAAAGAAACGGAAGAAATTTACCTCCCCTTCTTTAAGCAGAATAACTCTGAAATTGCCGATAAAATTGAAGAGATATTGAAATATATAAAATTAGGAGAAACACCCTCCGAAAGTGAAACACAAAAAGTTAAACAAATCCATGATAGCTATATTTTAAGTAAAAATATTTAAACATACTCCGAACAACCTTGCATTTTAAGTCTGATTTTCTATACTGAGAGTCAAACTTTTATGTTTTTTTTGGGAAAAGATGCAGTTATTTTTTCATGAAAATATCCAGACAAGCTGAGATCACCTCAAACTCAAGGAAGCTCCAGAAATCATCCGCCAACTCAGAAAAGTTCTTAGAGCAGCTCCTGGATATGTTTTTTGTGTACAAAACCGTGAGAAGAGATGGGAAGTTGAGCTTCAGAACTGGGCTGACAAAGAGATTTCTGCAAGAATTATCAAGCAGTATGAGAAACCAAATCCTCAAGCTCAATCTGCAATGCTCATTGCTCTCCCCAACAAACAAGACAAACTCGAACTTATCGTACAAAAACTAACTGAAATCTGAATCCAAAGAATCATTCTCCGACCAGCAGAAAGGTCAGTTGTCAAAAGCTTTTCTCCCAATAAGCAAGAGCGCTTACATAAAATTATGCAAGAAGCACTTGAGCAATCACGAGGATGGGAAATGCCTAAAATCCAATTTATTACTGATCTCAAGGAGCTTTATGGAGAATATCAACTTTGTATCTTTGATCTCAAAGAAAACAGCAACGGAAAATTAAGAAGTAGCGATAAGCCTCTTCTCTGAGTGATCGGACCAGAAGGAGGGCTAACCAATAAAGATTACGAACAATTTGGAAACGAATGGTGCGGAATCAATCTAGGAGAACAAGTCTTGAGGATGGAAACAGCAGCTATTATCTGATCTTGGCTTATCAAACAAGGAAAAATTAGCTAGCTAAAATTTGTGATTTCATTTTCCAAAAAAGGAGACGTTTCACGTTTCTTTTTTTGTGTTTCGACTTGAAAAGAGGCAGTATTTGGATAATATCTGGATATTCTTTATTTGCTAAATCGTGCAAAGATGAAAAAACAAATATCCACTACCATCTGAATTCTTTCTTTTTTGGGAATATGTGTAAGCGGTATAGTACTAGCAAACAATCAGCCAAAAATCATTATTGATTCAGCAACAAATAAAATTCTGATTCAAACTTGAGGTCAGACCTTATCCTTAGAAGATGTAAAAAACCAGAGTGGAGGTAATATTCTATCTTGAACAACTACCACTCCCCTCTCTGGAAACCTAAATACTGGGACTACGACAACCCTTCCTACAAAAACATCCCTCCCTACAATAAAGCCGGGAGCAGAAACCTGAACAGAACTAGAAAAGGCAATTTCATGGATGTATGCTAATGGACTTACCAAATATGACACGCTCAGTGGTTATAGACCTCAAGATCCAGTATTGAGAGAAGAGTCTGCAAAAATTATCGCACAAGCATATCGCATTCTTGGATATCCGCAAGGAAGTAAAAACAGCCAATGTAACTTTAGTGATGAAAACAGTTTTGATAGTTCACTCAGTAGTTTTATCGCTGATAGCTGCAAATGGGGAATTTTTAAGTGAGCAAATGGACAATTTCTCCCTCATAAAACACTTAGTAAGGCTGAATCCTTAACGGTTTTGATGAGAATCTTTGAGGGAAATAGCAGTAGCGAAAACTTTACTCCTCGATGGACAATGTACTTCGTAAAAGCAAAGGCTATTGGACTGACTAAAGAAGGAAATGTTAACTCACTTGATAGACCTACAAGCAGAGAAGAACTTGCATTGCTCATCTATAGATTCAAAAATCTGATTTTGAATAAGGATCAAAATGCATCAGCCAAAAGTCAACTGAACAATGTAAATCAGAATCCAACTTCTTTTTTGCAGAATTATCTGACAGGAAGTATAGCTACTTGAATTAATACCACATGAGCAAATACAAATAATCCGATTCTAAGCTTATTGTCAGGGGGGAATGAAAGCTCAAGCTCACTCAGCATCCTCAACAATCCTGAAATCACTGAGGCAATGCACCGAATGAAAGATGCCTGACTCACTAGTGCAAGCGATATTAGTACTTACAACCCTTTTGAATATCTAACCAGAGAACAGGCTGCAAAAATGCTCGTACAGTTTGCCAAAATTGAGAACTTTAAGGCACTCTCTGGAGCTGCGTTAAATTGTAATTTCAAGGATGTTAACTACGCAAATGGAGGACTCGCAACAAGTATTCAGCAAGCATGTCAACTCGGACTCATGCAAGGGAATAATGGGCTCTTCTCTCCAGGACAAACGCTGGCAAAATCAGAATTTATTACCTTATTAATTAGATTAGCAGAAGGGAAAAAATTAGATGAAAATCAGAATCCTTGGTGGAAAAACTATTTTATCAAGGCAAGAGAACTCGGACTAATCAATAATGATGATGCTCTTGCGATCCAATCCCCAATCACAAGATACGAAACAGCACTTATCTTTTACAGATTCTGGATCAAGCAGAAAATCCTCAGTAATCTCAACACCTCTCAACTCAAAAATGAACTCATCTCAACGGTAAAAGGTGCTGATGGAGAATTCCTCAATACTAGTGGAAATTATTCTGTAAGTATCGATGCAAATCTTCTTAAAAATCAGTTTTTTCAAGAGGGATTTGCGGAGTTGCTAGGTCAGAGATATAAGCTCAAGAAAACTAATATTACCACTTTTGATATCGCAAATGAAAGTTTTGTACGATATGGAGATCTCTTTTCTATTAGTAATGATAATAAGATAGGGAATATCAACATCATCGTATCCAATGGAAATATCATTGATGGAAATATTAGACTCTTTACTCCTGTGACAACTTGGAGAATCACTCCAAATGAGAAAACGACTGCATGGTTTTATCTTAAAAGAAACTAAAATAATTTAAATAAAAAAAAGACTAGAAATCTGATTTCAGTCTTTTTTTGTTTATTACTAATTCTAAACTGTTTTTAGAAGATGGAGCTGTACATCAGAAGGAAGTCCCTGCCTTGAATAGGCAGTCGCAACGGTTTGAATATTCAGTCACAACTCTTTTATCTTGAAAATGCATTGCTTGATTTCCTCTAATGAACAACAAAGCCCCCTACCACTAAGCATACTTGTAATTGAGGGCAATTCAGGCATTTTTGCGAGTTCCTCAATTTGTTCTATTGAATACTTAGAAAAATGTCTGATCATCCTTTTTGCATATTTTGGCTTATCATATAACGAAGTTAAACTTCTCAGACCTCTTGGAGAATGAAGCACAAAAGTCTGAATCTTGTCTGCTATCTCCTCCATAGCTAAAACATCTGAAAGCTTAGTTTGTGCCTTTTGGATAAGGGTATTGAAATTTTCTCTCCTTTCAAGTGCTTTGATTGCATTTTGTTTTTTTTCGATTTGATCTTTAAGATCATGATAGTCTCTATCTAAAGATCATTTTTGCTGAGATTTAAGGTGATCAATCTCTGGAGTCAGATTTTCTTTTCTTTTTTGATATGCTTGATCAATAGTATTATAAAGCTTTTGCATCATTATTTTTTGGAGAAATAAATTATTCTGATGCGTTCGAAGAATCAGGCGTAGATGGCAAATCATCAACTCCGATATCACTACCTACTCAGAGCCTATTAGATATTTCAGCATCAACAAATTCTCTTGCTCTACCATACTTTTTGGAAGAATATTCCATCAACAATGGCGCTATTTTTTTATTTTGATAATCCTTGGTATAAATAGAATTCATACTAAACACCTTAGAAGTTGCATTGTCGATATTGAGCTTGATATAGGACTTGTAGTTAGCGATTCCTACAATATCCTGAGGTCAGAGAAGTGGAGCATATTCTTTTTCCATAAATTCGGCATCAGGAGCACCGATTTTGAAGGACATCATAGTACCCACGTTACCAAATACTGCGGCTTTTACATCAGATTTTCCTCATTCTCCATTACCTTTTCCTGTTTCAAGCTGTGCGATATACTGGTGAGCCATAATCAATCCAAGTCTATATTTTCTGGCCTCAGACAAGATATCCGCAAAAGTCCCTGATACAAAGTTTTGGAACTCATCCACATAAAGATAAAAATCCTTTCTATCCTTTGGATCGAGTTTTGCTCTTCCCATTGCAGAATTATAGATCTTGGAAACAAGGATCATACCCAAGAGCTGAGCATTCATTTCTCAAATTTTACCTTTGGAAAGATTTACGAGAAGAATTTTTTGGTTATTCATCACATCATCAAAATTGAAAGCTGACTTGGTTTGTCCGATGATATTTCTAATAAGTCTATTGGTATTAAAGGATACGAACTTTGAAGAGAAATATGGGATAATTTCAGCTTTTTCTCTATCTCCCATAGCATTATAGGTTCTCTCTCGTCGATTTCTCACGACTGCATTAGTAACTTTGGCTACTTTAACTTCTCTATATGCCTCGTCAGTAAATAATCTTACTACATCGAGCAATGTCGGTCTATCTTCAAAATCCTCCAAAATAGTCAGACTTCCATATTTGAAATATTCTTGAATTCTTGGTCCAAAAATCTCTGGTCCAAACATTTTCAAGAAAATTTCTGTCGCATCATTTACGGTTCTATCGGCTTCATCAAGTGAATTGATTTCATAGAGATTAAGCCCCATTGGACGATCTTCATTTCCTGCATCAAAATATACTACATCCTTTGCTCTCTCTTTTGGCACAAAACTCAGTACATCTTCTGCAAGATCTCCATGCGGATCGATAAGACAAATTCCATCACCATTCCACAGATCCTGTCTTGCAATGGTCTGCAAGAATACTGATTTTCAGGTACCTGACTTTCCTATCATATAATGATGTCTTGTTCTATCTTCTCTTTTCATATAAACAGGAGAAAGCTGATTTCTGTAAATGTTTGTCCCCAAGAGAACAGCATTTTTATAGAGCTTATATCCGTAAACGGTTTTTTTATCTACAATTTCTTTTACGAACTGTTCTTCGCCTTTTGTTATGATCTCAAGTCCATTGATGATTTGTTTACTATCAACTTCAGAGATAACTCCTGGATGTGCTGTTTGATACTCGGCAAGTGGAGTCAGTTTTTCTTCCTTTATTTCTCTAGAAGTTACCGCTCGATGATTGGTATAATCCTTGAGAATATCTGAAAGATTTCCATCTTTGAATTTTTCAGCAAGAATTCCTGTCATAACCTTTCCATTTCGCTCATCATCTGAGAATTGAGGAAGATTTGCAGGTGCTGGAAGAACCTTGTACTGCATCCATTCAATAATTGGCGAACGATTATAGATACTATCTGGAAAATGATAAAGACTACTCAACTCATTGGTTGAAAAGTAACTATATTTATAGAAAAATCCTGTCAAATAATACCCTACTCCAATCCTCCAAAGTGGTTGAAAAATCCATGGAAACATATCGTGCTTAGTATTATCATCTGAAAGTCTATTGGCATATTCATCAGTATAGACATTATAAGCGGATTCCATTGCTTTTAGATTTTGCTTGGCTTGACCTTTGACATCTGAGGAAGAAATAATCAATAAACCTGACTTGTAGATTGGGTTTCCTGCTTCTTCACCGATAGTATTAAGCGCTTCTTCTTTGGCCTTAACCATTCTTACCATAGTAACATTAGCTTCTTCCTTTTGATTAGCTACGAGCTTTCCAGTTCGTCCCATAAAGATAACTGAGAGAAGCTTAAAAGGATTGAGCCAAGTACTTCGTGACCAAAGCGTTGTTTCATACAGTGAAAGATTTTTGTAGAGTCTATCTGCAGCTTTTTGTCTCTTGGCATTGTATGAAGAATCCTCTGGCTTGATAACTAAGATTGCAGTCACGGTATCATAGATAGAGACCTTACTCATCGTATCTATCACATTATTGATCGGATCATCTGGAACTTGCTTAAAAGTTTTGATCGTATAGACTGGATCTTTCTCTGGTTCAAGAGGCATAATATCTGAGTATTTCTTTTGGAATGGGTCAGGTTTTTTAACTCTTTCTAGTGAACAATTGGCAAATTGAGCTGAGATTGCACTTTCTACAATTCCCTGATACTCTGGATAGGTACCGATAATAAAACTAAGCTGTCCCTGTTCATATTGATAAATCATAACGAGCTTTTGCTTCCCAAAAATCTTATGCATCATCGATTCCTTGGTACTAAGATCAGAAATCTTATGAAGCCCACTATAAAGCTGAGACATCCTTGACACCTTTTCTTTCATATCCCTTGCAATCTCTTTTTCCTGCTCACGATCAGTCTTTCCATCTGTCTTTGGAAGCATAACTTTGAGATAGATCATTCTACTCGTATTAAGAAATGAGTAGATATATCTCATAAACACCCTTCCAATCCAAGTCAAAAGTATAATTGCTAGAATAACCAAAAATCCATATCCAATCCGCTGCCCTACTTGATGCATTGTTTCAAGCCCTTGATCAACGATCTTTGCTGTTTCTCCAGTAAGATACTGTGTTTTAAGGTTTTGGATCATCTGTCCATGATCTGAGGCTTGATTTTGTCCAGAAACAACAGATGAAGTCTGATTTTTTTCTTCTTTTTGAGTATTTTGAGATGGAATTACGGGAGCTACTTGCTCAGAAGAGGCTTGAGTATTTTTAAGAGAATTAGGACGTTCAGATCCGTATTTATCTACATTACTTAAAAAAACAGAAATTTGAGAGTAGCCCCCCATCTCCTTAAGACACTCTGTCTTCTGAGCCCCCCATGCGGTAGAAGTAAGCTTGGAAAGGTTAGACTTAAGACTGCGGTTGATATTGTACTGTTCTACTAAACGAGCATCACAGGTCTTTTCTCTATTTGGAGCTCCATGTTCACTATTCTGCTCAATAAAAGTAGTAATTTTAGAAAAACCTCCCATCTTACTCACACAATCAGATTTCTCTGCTCCTCGAGCAAGAGTAGTCAACTGAGATGCATTAGTATTAGCAGGATTAAGATGTATAGTATCAAGTAGTTTCTGTGAACAGATTTCTAAAGTCATATTTTTGTTTTTGTGGGTAAATTTTTACTGCTCAATTATAGTGAAAACTAGCAAAAAAATCAAATTTTGTACATATATTTTACTTTTAACCGACTAAAATATCAGAAATATTTTCATAATTTTTTTAAAGAATCCTCAAACTATTTTTTTCACAAAATCTCAACCTACACACTTTGCTCAAAATCTATTGATTTCTTGGTTACAATTATTACACTGACAGTGTTTAGTTCTCAATTTAGCTACTCATGATGAATAAAAAAAATATTCTCTTGCTCATTATTGCAATTGTGTCGCTAGCTGGAGCGGTTTTTGCAATTAGATGGTCAAAACAAGTGGATCAACAACTCCAAAATCCTGAAATCTTCACTGCTCAAACCAACTCAGGAGAAGAGGAAGCTCAATATCTCAGTTCTGCGTTTGATAAAATTTTCTCCGGAGAAGATATGGCTAGCCTTTACGAAGGACAAACTGGAGATTTTAATACAGCAGGCGCAATTGATGAATAAAAATATACTCTCTGATCTTACCTTTACTGAGGCTGCTCAACTAGATATTTTTACTAATATTGAGGGAAGAAAGACGATCTTCTTAGACAATACTAGCCCTCTAAAATACTCTATTCTAGCAAAAAATGCAAATATTGATATCGATGTAAACACCACTCGTGATGGATCAGAATTAAAAATTTTTATTCTGACCCCTGTGATCAAAGATCATCCCTCTAAAATCAATATCAATCTAAATCTCAGACACAACCGCTGTAAAATTGATTTGCACATGGTCTCTCTCGTCTTCTCTGATGCAGAGAATCAGGCCTGTGCTACTATTTACATGCAACCTAACATTCAGGACTCTTCAAGCAGATTACTTGAGGAAACGGTTGTCTTGAGCGAGAAAATCAAGGTAAGAAATCTTCCAATCTTGGATATTCAAGCAAACAATATTGCTGCAGCTCACGGAGCAAAAATTTATCGTCTAGATGAGCAAAAACTTTTCTACCTGCAATCAAAATGACTCTCAGCGCAACAAGCGAGATCGCTCTTGATTTCCTCTTATCCAAATATGCTTTTTGAAGATACTATGGAAAAAGAAGAGGAAAAAGAGCAGATTATTGCTGAATTTTTAGATTTTGATGCTCAATATCATGCGTAAATACTTTGATTTACTCTTGGATTTACTAGAAATTGAAGATAAGGCTAGCTATGAGAAGCTAGCTCAACACATTGAAGAGGCCACTGCAGAGGCAAAGATACTCTTTGCTCATAGAGCTAGATTTATACTCTCCTGATATCTTGACCTCTTGAAATGAGAACTTGCTCCAGAAGAATTTGTCTTGCTCGGAGATGTTGAAAGTAGCATACCCCTTTGGCAAGAGGGGCAACTCAGCTCAGAAAAGCTTGTTCAATCATTATTGAATGGAGAAATTCCTGTAGAAGACGTAATCATCTTGGATCAAATAACCTGGCAAGTAATGCTCGGACAAGAACAAAGAGACCAGCTTCACAAAAAGCTTAAACAAGCTGGGAAAACACTTATTCTTGGCTAACAATTAGAATAGAGAAAAATATCCCAACAAAGAAAGCCCCTCCAGATACTATTTCAGACTTTTAATTCTTATCTCTATATCACCATGGCTTACAGAAACAATGATATTCTCAACTCATTCAACAAGCTTACTCATAAATTCATGGCCTTTACTAAGCATCAAAAAACTTTTGTATTGTTTTTGTTTGTATTTACTGCAGCAGTTATCCTGTTACCAATGCTTAGTGTAGAGCCAACGAGTGATGACACTAGCGGTTATCATCTTTGGATTTGGAATCTCAAGCTCTTTAAGTCATTTTTGATCATGTTGATCTCACTTGCATGACTTTATGGACGAAATCTCCACTCTAATGTAAAAGCATTTATGGTAAAGTGCTTTGGTTTTAGAGAGTCTGAGCCAATCTTGAATTTCATGTTTTTGTGGATGATCGTATCGGTATATATGCCACTGCTTGATATCATTGCATTCTTGCCAACATTTACTGGTTCCATCTCACTTTCTCGAGGAATCTGGGTTCAGCTTTTGATCTTACTCGTTGGAATCATTATTGCAATCAAAGAAGTACGAAAAGCTGCAAGTCAAAATTCACAAAAGACTAAAATTCTGAATATTGTGGATGATGAGCCACAACAACCAAGAGTTGAGAATAAAAGAATTGTACAAAACCTTTTTGATGAAGAAGATATGGATTAAGAAAAAGAAACTCCTATTATGGAGTTTTTTTAGTAGAAAAAATTCAGACTTTTATTGACTTTTCAAATCTCGATTAATCGGTGTTTTCCCCTGAGATATGAGATAGCTATTGCACTGGGAGAAGGGACGAGAACCAAAAAATCCTCTATCCGCAGAAAATGGTGAAGGATGTGGGGACTTGATAATCAGATGTTTTGACTGATCGATCAGTGAGATTTTTTGCTGAGCAAATGCTCATCGGAGGATAAAGACAAGTCCTTGTTTTTCTCTCGAAAGAACTGAGATTACAGCATCAGTAAAGCGATGTCGCCCCGCATCTTTATGAGAGTTTGGAGAGTCTTTGCGTACGGTTAGTCCTGCATTGAGAAGAAAAACTCCTTGTTCTGCTCGCTTTTGGAGATTTCACGATGCAGGAGGATCAATATCTAAATCAGATTTCAATTCTTTAAAAATATTTCTTAGAGAAGGGGGAATTCTGATGCCCTCTGGCACAGAAAAGCTTAATCCATGCGCCTCTCATACACCATGATAAGGGTCTTGTCCAAGAATCACAACCTTTACTTGATCAAAGGGGGTGAGATCAAAGGCACGAAAAATGTCCTTCCCCAAAGGAAAGGTAATAAAACCCTTTTGATGCTCAGAAAGGAGAAAATCCTTAATCTGCTGAAAATAAGGTGAGGAGAATTCAGATTTTAAGTGTTCTTTCCAAGAAGGATGAATATTAACGGTTTCTGGATTCATTTTTGGGAAATAGTCCGGATAAAAAGATGCTAGCTAATGGAGATTTGATTGTTTTTATGCTTGTTCTGCGAGAATTTGTGCTTTACATTAATTATTAAATCAAAAGAGAGTATAGTAATTTAACTATTTTTTTCAAACGGAAGAAATAAAAAAACTGTGACAAAAAAAACTCACCACAAGAGTGAGTTATTTTATATATCGGGATCAACTTAGAAAGGAAGATCATCACTTGAAGATGATGCAGATTCTCCTTTTTCTACTCTTCGGCAAGTGATAGAGTTGAAGTATCTACCTGGTTGATTTTTAGATTCGTTTGCTCTAGCATTGAGGTGAACAGTGATAACATCACCCATATTTACATCTGAGAGAAGATTGATCTTGTCTCTAAAGAAATCTACTGCGATTGAACCTTTGAATTCTCTATCAGAAATTTCTTCCAAAACGATAGTTTGTTTTTCGATGTCACCAGCTCCGATAGTTTCTCTAGGTCCGATGTACTTTACAGTTCCTTGGTATTGCATAATGTGTAGTAAATAATAGATAAAATGAATTTACTCGTTTTGTAATTTACATTTTTGTACAAGAATTGCAAGGGAAAATCTCTTTTTTGATCAAAAAGAGTACTGCAAAGGTCAAATAACAGTCTGCAATATTAAAAACAGGGAAATTTCAAAGTGAAATAAAATCTCTCACTCCTCACAAAAATAGCCTATCCACAAGGTTTCCAACCGTTCCTGCAATCAGCAAAATAAATATCCAAGTTGAGATAGCTTTTTTGTAATACAAATAGACAAAAAATCAAAGTGCTAAGAGCGATATGCACCAGATTAATATTTGATTGATATGAATCCCTCGAGAAATACCGTGATTAAAAACAGGAGTGAAAAAAAAGAGAGACTCCCCTATTCTAAGGTCATAAAAAGCATATTTTGTCCCCCGATCAATTAAGAGAAGAACAAGAATCAAAAATCAGATTTTTATCTTATTCATTGTAGTTTCTACTAATAAATGAAATGGAGTATAGTATTCTTATCGCAAAAAACAATAATAACTTCAAAATAGACTTGACATTTTCTACAATAATGATATAGGTCTATTGTTTTGAGTAAAAAACAACCTCAAGACAAAATATCGCTCACAATACAAAACAATTTAAAACACAAGATTATGAACAAATGAAAGATGGGATCAAAAAATCCAAACACCTCCTACTCTCCAGCGAAACAAGAATACTCTTCTCCACAAGCTGCCATGAAACTCTCTGCTAAAGGTTTCCTTAACCTTCTAAAACAAAAGCAGGGGAACCTTGAAAACTTTCACTATCATGTAATAGAGGCGGTCTGCATTGGAAATGAGTTTTCCAAGTTCTCTATCCGTCTAGGATATGGGGTCTTTGAAAAAAGTCTCTCCGTTGAAGGAGTCTCTTTACTCAGAACCCTCTCACTAGGGAGCTCAACTATTAAAGAGACGCTAAGTCTCAAAACGAGCCACATTAGCACCCTGAATTTTGGATCAGCAAAGATTCTTGGTCAAGCCTCATTGGATGACATCACATCTAACGGCATCGACTTTGGTCAGGCTCACTTCAATGGAGGAGGATTCATGAAGAAGGTATACTCTACGGGGCCTCTGAATCTAGGAGGGGCAGTCTTTGAGACTGGACTCAGCTTGGAAGATATTGGAGCAGCAAGTATCAATGCAGGCTCCGCCAATCTTGGAAAGCTTACACTTAAGGAATTGTACTTTGGGACTTTCTATACAGGTACCGCTACAGCCTCAAAGCTTACTATTCAAGGGAATAAGCTCTCCTTCAGAGGAAATCTCCTCGATACGAGTCGGATTCTGACTCAACTAGATTCAGAAGCTAACCAGAACTCTCTAGAGACTCGGCTGGCGCTCGCTATCGAGGCAATAAAGAACCTCCCCTCTAGATACTCCTTAGTCCGCTTTTCAGGGACAGATGAGTAACTAATTATAGGATATGAAATTCTATCCCTATAGCTAGCTCAGAGGACTTTATTTAGGTATTTCCTAAGTAGAGTCCTCTTTTTTTACAAAAGGAAAAAAGAGAAAGACTTCTTTCCCCTTATGTTATTTAAAATAGATTACTTATCATCTCCTTTACAGGCTACCGGCTCAATTCTACAATATGCTGTTTGCATAGAAAAACAAATCTCATTTCATCACTTTGGCAAAACTGTGAAGGAAATCTCATGATTTCCTTTTTGTCCCTGAAGTGAACAAGCAAGCTGATAAGGTTTATAAGTCATGTTTATCTGATCCTTTTCTGATCAATCAACATCAAGCTTACTAATTTGAAAATTTCAGTTTTGAGGAGAAAAGAAAGATGAAGTCTGACTTTTTTCTTCTGTTTTTGAGGAATCTGAAGAAAGTTGAGAAAATGCATATTTAATCGGTTCATTTTCTCATTTAGTTAAGGTTAAAGTCGCTTCATTATAGGGATTCCCTTGATAAGAAGAACTATTGATCACTTGGAGAAAAAAGGTATCAAAGTCGGACTTAACCTGCTCGACTGTAGTATTAGACTTAAGGGATTTGAGTTGAGATTGATTGAACCCCAGTCACATTAACATCAAAACTCCAATAATGATAACTACAATAATGATTTCGATCAAGGTAAATCAGCTTTTTCTTTTTATTTTCATGGTTATAGTCATCAAAAATTAAACTCCCACATTTTCCATTACAGAAAATACTACTCCAAAAATTCCTGATGCTACAAAAGCAACCATCACTCCCATAAAAATAAGGATTACTGGTTCAAGTACTTTTGAGAACTGAGAAATCTGATTATCTAACTCTTCTTGATACATTGAGATAATATTTGAGAGAGCATCTTCAAGATTCGCTGTTTCCTCTCCTACCTTGATCATCACGGCAACATTAGGATAGATGAGATGCGACTCATACTGTATTGTATCAAATATTGTTTTTCCAAGCTGTAATCCTGAAATAATATTTTCGATCATCTCCTTATATGCAGGGATATCCAAAACTCCTCTCATCAAACGGAATGTCTGAACATAATCTAGTCCTGATCAGATCATAAGCTTGGTATATCTTACTCGCTTGATCAAATAGTAGGTTTTTGTCATAGATCAGAGCATAGGAGTATTGAGCATAAAGCTTGATAGCCACTTTTTACCACTATCTGTAGTTGTATAAATACCACCTACAACCAATCAAGTTATGAGAACAATCAAAATCTTTCTCCAAGAAGCAACAAAGAAATCTGACATCCCCTTAAGGATCAAGGTAATTCAAGGGAGTTTCTGGTCCCCTCCAGCAACCATATCTAAGATATCTGGCAATACACTAGAAAACAAGAAAAGTACCGCTCCTACTGCCATAATAATCAAAATTACTGGATAGGTAAGCGCAGACTTATATCTATTTTTGATGCTCTCAAGATAGGTATACTCATTTGCAAGCTCCTGAAGAACAACATCGAGATTTCCAGTATTTTCTCCTGTTTTTACAATAGCAGCATCTGACTCATCAAAGTACTCTGGCAAACGAGAAAGTGCATAAGAAAAACTCTTTCCCTCATTGAGGTGAAAAATGATAGAAGTCGCAACCTTTTTGAGCGCATAATTGGTAGTAGATTGTTTGATCGTTTCTACTGCTTGTAGAATAGAGACCCCACCTTTGAGCATATAGACAAGCTGTTTATAGAAAAGAATCTTATCCTTTACCGAAAAGGACTGCATATCCATACTCTGCATCAATGAGATGACCATTTGTTCAATTCGTCAGATTTTTTTTGTTTCTTCTGGCATAGGAAATGATTAAAAAATAAGAGAATTATTTAAAGTAGTATGCAACAAGTTTAAGCTCTGTCTCTTGAGACTCGGAGTAAGCCATCATATCATAACTTACTTCTTCAATATGATAGAGGATACGATCATTAGGCTCGGAAATAATATACTTTTCGATATTATCTACAAAAGAAACCAATTCATCTTTGGATGGGAAAACCACCTTAACAGAAATAGGAATCTTATAAAACTGACTCTTTTGATCGATCAAAGTTCCAGATCAGATTTCAATACTGTGGATTTCTCCATTTCTTGGAGAAGATGAGCTCGAAGGCTCAGATCTAATAAGATATTGATCAAGATTTTTAAGAATTTTCTTCTCATCAACCCCCATTTTATCTGATTTTAGTCCTCAAAGTTGAAGATAGGATCTAACAGTATGGAGTTGATCACTAACAGAAGGATCTAATGAATCACAGTTTGTTTTATCATTAATACAGCTCAAGACAAGATCTTGCTGATGTTCTGCAATTTTTCGTGTTTTTTTCTGACTGGTAATATGAGCTATCTCCTCATCCAAAGATCAGTTTTTTTGCTGTTTCTGTAAATATTCTTCTTGTGTTGTCTGGAAGGTTGACCAAGCTTTTGGCACATAATTGGCTCCAACAATCACACTTAAAATAAGGAGAATAATAACATAAATCTTATATTTTGCGGTTACAACTCTCGCTACCTGAAGATGACTTTCAGAAGCTACACTTTGCACTTCTGCAGCCATCTGTTGAGAATAGGCAGAAGTATTTTGTTGTTGAATAAGATTATTGATGAGTGACTGATCCTGTGTTGGCATTATTAACTACGTTAGCAGATAAAGTAAATTTGAATGTTGAACCCTCTTCAGATTTTTCGTACTTTCTAACAGAAATATCTGAAAGAAAGTCTAGTCCATTAAACTTATCAAGTAGTCCTCCACTTCCGAAACGATTTCCATAAAGCACTTTCAAATTGGAAACTTCTCCATTGAGAGAAAGTTTTTCCAAATCTACTTTAAACTCTGAAAGTTGGACTCCTCCTCTAGACTCCTCTACTGACTTGATCGTATCTAGGATTTCAAGGATACGATGTACATAATCTGACCATGGGATACGAGAGGTTTTACTTTCCAAATCTTGAATATGCAGATAATGAGAAAAGTTTTCATCAGCCAAAAGAGATGAAATCTGATTTTGCTTATCGGAGATCCCCTGATCTAAGATACTAGACTGCCTCTGAAGATAATAGCTATATCCGTATAATGCTCCCATAGCTCAGATCCCCAAAAGAAATAGGGTAAGCAACAAATAGTAATGTCTCCTCCAAGATTGTGTTTGCTTTGATAAAGCCATCCAAAAAGTTTAAAAGAATAAATCACTTATAAGTATATCACTTTTGCAAAAATATGCAAATTTTGAATAAAAAATATCGCCTACTCCACAATTATAAAGTATTGACATTTTAACTTGAATACATATAATTCTCCCTGTAAAAAAAACTAAATAAAATGAAAAGAAAATTAAAAAAAAGAAGTACACAAGCTCTCAAAAGGGCAATGTATACAAGAATTATTGTCATTTGCGTATTTGGCATCACTGTAGGAACAGCCCTTGCTAAAACAACAATTGATATCGCAGGAGAGTCTGGAATCATTTTGGCGATAGCATTTATGATGATGGTATTCTTCATGATGATCCTCGTGATTAGAACAACTCCTTTAGAAGGAGAAGATCCTGAGTCCAAGAGGGAAAAAAAACAATCCTGGCTTGAAAACTTCATCCATGATGAAGATAGATTGCGATAAGCCTAGAGATAGAGTATCCAATACTTGAACCTAAGGAGAAAAAAACTATTCCTGAATTGAGAAACTTGATCCATAATAAAATTGGATTGTAATGACTCTAGAGGTAGTGTAATACACTACCTTTTTTAAAAAAACAAAAACCTTTCCTTGACATTCTGCATTAATTTAATATAGTCGTGGCCACATAAATAAACACTAAAACTATGAAACAAGAAATAACACTCGCTGAGCTTACAAAAAAACTTGAAAAGCATGAAGCGAACCTAGAATCCTGCTTTGAGAAGTGGGAAAAAGATCAATGTAACTTAATAACTCTGAAACGAAACCTAAGAAATGTCCGAGAATCCGTCAATAATATCATTGGGAATACCTCTAAGGGAACAGCTTTACTGTCTCTAAAAAAGAATCTCAATAAAGCTAAAGGACATCTAGAAGCTATTAACCTTGAGCTCAATAATATAGAATCTCATCTGACTAGATCCCATGAGACACTATTGATGGCCAAGCGCCATCTAACGAAAGCTCAAGCCTCTTTAGTTCAAACAGGGAGCATCTTAGATCCGGTAACTACCTGGCTAACCCAGTCTCAAAATGAGAGAGCCACCGCTCAAGAACTAATGGAGAAAGCTGATAATATGCAGAAAGCATATATCACTATAATTGAAAACATTGCTTCTAACAAGTAATCTCTCAAAAAAAGCAGAGCCAAAGAACTCTTTTACTCTGCTTTTTCTTTATATGAGATTAGCCCTGACCAATGCATCTCTCTATTAAGCCACAAAAATCCCTAGTCCCTCTTGCAAATAAGCATAAAATCACTATAAAAAAGCAAATTGTCAGTTGGTAGTATAAGATTTCAATTGGTAGTAGATTTTTAGTTGATTAAGATATAATATCATGCTTCGTTCGCATACTTGCTGATCACTTACAGCAAAAAATATTGGAGAAACCGTGAAACTCTCAGGATGGGTAAACAAGAGCAGAAACCTTGGAGGAATGCTTTTTATTGATCTTAGAGATAGATATGGGATCACTCAGATTACTCTAGATCCTGCAAAGGTAAATTTTGAACTCCCAGAAATCAAGGCAGAATATGTACTTCAGGTAGAAGGGAAAGTTATTGCAAGACCTGATACCATGATCAACAAAGATATGGTCACCTGAGAAATCGAGGTAGAACCCACAAAAATATCAGTTTTTTCAACTTGTAAGGAGTTGCCTTTTTCTGTAGATCATGAAAACCCAGTAGGTGAAGACCTTAGACTTGAATATCGCTATCTTGATCTAAGAAGAAAGACCATGAAAGAAAATGCAGTAATGAGGCATAAGATCGTGATGGAAACCATGATTTTTTTTGATAAAAAAGAGTTTTTGCATTTAGAGACGCCAACTTTTGTAAAAAACACCCCAGAAGGATCTCGTGAATATGTTGTTCCTGCCAGATTCGAACCAGGAAAATTCTTTGTACTTCCTCAATCTCCTCAGCAGTTTAAGCAAATGCTCATGGTAGCTGGATTTGATAAGTATTTTCAGATTGCGAGGTGTTATCGTGATGAAGATCCTAGAGGAGATCGCCAACCTGAATTTACCCAAGTGGATTTTGAGCTTTCTTTTGTAGAGCAGCAGGATATTTTGGAGCTCATTGAAGAATATTTTATGCACTTGTCTGCAAAATTTTATCCAAATAAAAAAATAAAAACTGAACCATTCCCAGTTCTCACTTGGAAAGAAGCAATGGATTTATACGGAATTGACAAGCCAGAACTCAGAGTAGATAACTTTACCTTTCACGAAGTAACTGACTGGGCAAAAAAGTCAGATTTTACTGTTTTTCAACAAGCACCTTGTGTAAAAGCACTTGTCTTGCCTAAGGAAATGGGAAGATCAGAAGTGGAAAAAAAATACGAATTCCTTGCAAAATCTTTCGGATCAAAGGGAATGCCTTGGCTTTGCTTGAGCAAAGAAGAAGGATTAAAGGGATCAATTGCAAAATTTATCAATGAAGCAGCTCTTGAAGAACTCAAAAAACTCACTGGAGCTACTGAAGGAACAACCATCATCTTTCAGGCTGACACTTGGCTCAAGGCTTGTGAGTATCTTGGGAAACTTAGAATTGAAGCGATCAAGCAGCTCGACCTATTAAAAGGTAAAGAAGATGAATTAGCATTTTGTTTTGTAATTGATATGCCTCTTTTTGAAGAGGGAGACGATGGAGAGCTAGGAGCTACCCACCATCCATTTACCAAGCCAACTGACAAAGATATTGAATTTGTAAAGAAGCTAGGAAACAAGATTGCAAACGGAGAAAAAATGACCGATGAAGAAAGAGAGCAGCTCATGGAAGTAAAGTCTGATTCTTATGATATTGTATTGAACGGATATGAACTTGGTGGTGGAAGTATTAGAATCCACGACGCAGAGCTACAACATGCAATTTTTGCACTTTTGGGACTCAGCGAACAACAAATTCAAGAAAGATTCGGACATTTGCTCAAATGTTTTGCCTATGGAGTACCGCCTCATGGAGGATGCGCCTTTGGACTTGATAGAATTGTGATGCTTTACCAGAACATGGAAAACATCCGTGAAGTAATCCTCTTCCCTAAAAATCAGAAATACCGCGACTTGATGCTCAATGCTCCAAGCGATATCGGAGAAGGACTGATTCATGAATTGGGACTAGAAGTTTTACCACAAGAAGAATAAAAGAAAAAGAAGTCTGAACGAGAAATGAGATTCTTTATCAGACTTTTTTTTATTTTTTGTGAAGATTATTGTTGAACTCCTGATGTAAGATCTGAACTTGGGATTTCTGAAGTTTGCTCGAGTTTATCTAGAGAGGTTGTATTTTCCGTTTCTGTCTGAACTGGAGCTTGCGGAACTCATGCACCAGTAATCTGATCAATTTTGTTGATAGGATTTTGAACAAATTCCTTAGTATTTGCAAGGGCTTCAGATCCCACTTCTTTTGTTTTTTGAATTACTTGTCCAATTCCTTGATGGAGCTGAGAGACCAATCCTTGTTGATCTGAGTGATTTTCCTGAGACTGATTTAAGGTTTCTGAAACCTGATTGACTACAGGAGCAGTGATATTTTGGGCTTGATTTACCACATTTTGAGTAGCATTTTGCACTGCAGAAACTGGATTTTCTACAAAATCAGTAGCATGATCTTTCATATTGGAGATTGCTTGTGTTGAGTTCTCCACAATCTGAGATCAGACTTGTTGTGTTTTTTGAAGCGTAGCTTCGACTGATTGCGTTGCTTGTGAGGCAAGATTTTGTGCAGTTTGAGCTGTTTGCTGAGCAACATTGGAAACCGTATTCGCAATATTTCCTGGTGCAGAAGCAACCATTTGTGCTGCTGAATTTGCAGTGTTAACCACCGTATTTGAAATATTTTGAGTAGTATTTACGACAGAGTTGGTAATTTGCTGTGTTTTTGCCAAGAGTCCTTGGGTACTAGCAACAAGCTTGTCAAAGAATCCAGGTTCTGACTTGGCTTGTAATGGGGCAGATTGCCCAGCTTGAGGAGCTTGCTGTGAAACAGTATTTGCAGCTCAAGACAAAGGATCTGGCTGTCCAGTCGCTTTTGCGATAAAAGAAGCTGAACTTTTGAGCATTCTATCAAAGAAACCTTCTTTTTTTGGTTGAGAATTTACAGAGCTCAAATCTACTGTTTGAGGAGTTTGTTGATTTTCTGGCATTGTATTTTTGTAGAAACTAAAATAAGTTCTTATATTCATTATAGCTGTTTTTTTATATTTGTCAAAAAAATGAGAGAATTTTGCTTGTATTAAAGCTTAAGTTCTGTACAATGGGGTCAGATTTCTTTTTCTCTTATTTTAAATAAAAAGATTTTAACTGGATTATAAGAACTAAAAAATGAATAAAATCCTGATCTGTAGCTATGATACTACATTCCTCCCAGAGAAAAAAACTCCTGAAGCAGCATGCCGAGATATTAAATGTGCGGAAGAAATCACGATTGCTCCTGGAGAGATCAAACTCGTAAAAAGTGGAATCAAAACCTATATTCCAACTGGTCGATACTGTAGAATGTATGCTAGAAGCTCCCTTCCCCTCAAAAATGGTCTCATGCTCGCAAATAGCGTAGGAATCATCGATAGCGACTATAGAGGAGAATATCTTATGCAACTTTTTAATTGCACGCAGGGACCAATTACGATAACAAAAGAAACAAGACTCTGTCAGATCGAATTTTGTCCACACTATCGAGGAAATCAACAGTTTGGAACGAGTGATATCCCAGCAATTGAAACCCGTGTAGATACGGATCTTTGGGAAAGATTTGATGAAGAATTTAGCTCAGAGAGAGGAAGCTGAGGATTTGGATCGACAGGGAAAAACTAATTTCTTATTCATAAGAGAGAACTAACTATTTCTAAACATTATAAAAAAAGACAAAAATCAGACTTTTATTTTTCGTTTTCTATTGACGATGAAATCACTTATAAAAACACCAACTCAAATCAAAAATATTACTGAATCTTGTAAATATCTCACAGAACTGCTTTATACTCTCAAAGATGAGACGAAAGCAGGAGTTAGCTTGATTGAACTTGAAGAATTTGCGGATCAATGGATCAAAAAAAGAAATTTGAAATGAGCATTCAAGGGATTTGAGTGATTCCCTGCGAATCTCTGTCTGTCTGTAAATGACTGTGTAGTTCACGGGATCCCAGATGATACGATTCTGAAAAATGGCGACTTGCTCAAAATTGATGCTGGTCTAATTTATGAAAAGGGAGTTTCTGACTCTGCTATTAGTGTGATTGTGGGAGATGCCAGTGCTAATCCGCTTGGTGCTGATCTAATCAGAGCAACAAAAGCTTCTCTTGATCGTGGAGTAGCAACTATCAAAACCAGTGGGTTTGCCTACGATTATGGGAAAGCCGTCCTCAATACAATTACCAATGAAGGATTCAGAGTTTTGAAGACTTTAAGTGGACATGGAGTGGGAAATGATGTGCATGAGATGCCTCTTTTTCTCAACTACCCTGCTGCTGCGATGAAGAAAATCCAATGGACTCCTGGAATGGTCGTAGCTTTGGAACCAATCACAGCAGTAGAATCCGACGATGTCGTATATCATGAGAGCGACTGGAATCTCTACTGTAGAAAAGGTGATTTGGGTGCTCAATGGGAATATACGGTTTTGATCACTGAGAATGGACCTGAGATTTTGGCTGGAGTAACTGAGGATTGGTATTAGAAAAAGAGGAGAGAAACACTCTCCTCTTAATTACTAATCCTAATTTCTCTTTGATTTGTTTGTTATCACCAAGATCCTTTGAGATCTTCCACAACAGACCCTGGGCTGAGATAAGTAAAGAATCGGAGTCTGTTTTTTCCGATCAAAAAACTTACCCTATCTGGCGTATCATCTCCCTCCATAGCTACAAAGGGATTTTTGTGATATCGACCGTTGATTCTGCCCATTTTCAAAACTTTCATTAAAAACCAAGAATCTGTTGTTAGTTGAAGAGAAGGCTGAGTCCTAGGTTTTGTCCAAGGAAATGTAAACTCATAATCACAGTCTGAATCGCCTTCATTTGTTGCATCGGCATAGCCAATACAAGAAACATTACCAGATCCTCCAATTGTGGTTCTCACCTTATATTTATACCCATGACAAGAATTTCTTGTTTCAAGGCTTCTTGTTCCTGCTTGATGTATTGAATAAGAGGGCTTCCCTCTTCTATCAATTAGAGCCTTTACATTCTCTCTTGTTGCAAAAGAACGAATAAGGTCATCAAATTCTTGAGTAGGTGCATTATCAATGACATCAAGAATTTCTCCAGAGGATGCTTGATTGACTTGCTTGTTGAGATACTTCTTGACAAGAGCATTTACTGCCAAAGAAGTTGCGAGACTCAAATCGTAATCATCTTTTGAACTCCAATTAGGAATTTCATCCGCATGATGGGAACCTCCCAATTTTACGAATTCATCTGCCAAAAGATTCATAACTGCCTCAAGTTCTCCTTGAGAAAGATCCTTCCAGTTGGGAAGTGTGTCTGGCTGATCTGAGAGTGCCAAATCTGCCAACAAACCATACTTATTCTGAGAGATCAAAGTAGAATACTCCTTGATCAAGTCAGAATTTTGGAGCTTTTGCTGCTCTTGTTCGTGAAGAAGCTCACTAGAACAAGCAAAAAGCATTACCATACTGAGGAGAATCGTAATTCCCCAAAAAAATTTAGCTTTCATAAAATACTGTTTTAAATGTTATAAGAAAATAGGATTAGTATCTCTGATGCAGAGATGACAATAGTATACTAATACTAATACTAATATCAAGAGAAATATATAATTTCTCCCCTTGCTTTTCTAAAAAGAAACGATATAAGAACATTAAGTTGATTTTAATGAGATAGGGAAAATGATGAAAAAAGCACGAATTATTGGATCATGTGTTGGACTTTATTTTTTGATATATTGAGGAATAACTTGGCGATTAAGTTTTAGAGCTCCCCACTCAGATCTTTACCAAAACTGCATTACCATCGATGAATATCTCGATCAAGCAGAAAAATATCATACAAGAGAATTTGTTACTTATTACAATCAGCAGTATCTGGATCGAACAAAGAAGCTCCAAGCTGCTGGGGTAGAAAAAGCTCCCATAGACAAAGATCAAATTTTTAATCCTTTTTCTCCACACTGAGATTTTAGAGATTTTGAGAGATTTGGGTGGGAAAATAACACAACGCTTGCAAGTCTTGCTCCTGGTGTCAAAAGTCCAGTCATAACGAGAAGTCAGCTTTTTAAGCTTATTCCTCCACCAAATCATACCAAGATGATTCAAGATTTTGGACGAAAGGAGGACAAGACGCCAACCTGTATTGATGGAAGAATCAATTCAAACCCTGAGTTCTACTCTATTGGTGATTTTAGAAGAAAACACAAAAATAAGACCGACTTCATTGATGGTAAAGCCTTTGATCAACGGCACCAGCTCTATCGGTTTTATCACTTTGAGGGTTACATCTTAGAACCTGAGATTCGAGAATTACTCTATAAGGATGGTGGCATTAGTTCAGTATATAGTTGAATGTTTGAAAGTAGCTTTGTCCCTGAGATCGTAGATATAAGATCATATTTTATTTGGGATACTTTTCTTAATAAGGACCATAAAATGTGGTATTGGTAATCTAAAATCATATAATACTCTTTACTTGCAATACAAATATTCAAAAAAAACAACTTAAATAAAAATTGTATGAAAACATTTATTTATCTTGCACTTAATTTGTCGAACTATGAAAATCATCTCACGAAATGTCAATGGAATTAGAGCCGTACTGCAAAAAGGGTTTCTCGATTTTGTAAAGCAGGAAAATCCTGATATTCTTTGTCTTCAAGAAGTAAAAGCCTTTGAACATCAGATGCCGACTGAACTCAGATTTGCTATGCAAGACTATGATTATATCTGGCATCGCAGTGAAAGACCTGGATATGCGGGGACTGCGATTTTTTACCGTAAAGATCTAAAAATAGGGAAAAGCCTGAATTCTTTTGATGATTGCCCAATAATGAACGATGATGGAAGGGTAACCGCAATTGAGTGGTCAGATTTTGTGCTTTTTAATATCTATTTCCCAAATGGTGGGGATAGAGCTGATGGAACAGAAATGCTCAGCTATAAACTCAAGTTTTACCAAGACTACCAACAAGAAGTTCAAAGGCTAATTCAAGCTGGGAAAAAAGTGATTACCACAGGAGATTTTAATATCTGCCATCGTCCCATCGATATTGCTAGGCCAAAGGAAAACGAAAATTCAATCGGATTTCTTCCTATTGAGAGAGCTGAGATGGACAAAATGGAATCTAGTGGCTTAATAGATGTTTTTAGACTCCAAAATCCAGAGCTTACCGATAAGTATACCTGGTGGAGCTATAGAGCGGGTGCTAGACCTAGAAATGTTGGCTGGAGATTGGATTATTTCTGGGTTAGTAAGAATATGCAAGATCATCTCTGAGAAATGATACATTATGATCAAGTACTCGGTTCTGACCACTGCCCTATTGGGTTAGAATTAAAATAGCGCTGAAAATATTATTTTGAATAACTTTTATTGATAAAAGAGAAACGCTATGAAAAATCAGATTTTTTTCATCATTTTGGGAGTATTAGTTTTGAGTGGCTGTGTAGTAAAATTCAAATCTCAGGACATAAACCAACTATCATACAACACTACAACAGAAGGGAATTCTGATTTTGAAAAACATTCTTTTACTTGATTTTGAGTAGAGCCATTTTGGGACTTTACTTTAAAAAGTGAAGAGTTTAGCTTTAACGATCCTGAAGGAAGCAAGAGCTATCTGGTAAAGGGAACAGAAACTGAGGGAAACTATATCTTTTCTGGAGAAAATATTAGATGAGAACTTATCCTTGAAGAGTGTCAAGATGCAAGTAAAGGCGATCTGCACAAATATAAGATTTCCTTGATACTTGATGGAGAAAATACCTATGAAGGATGTGCTGATCCTGAACGATAATATTTTCTCTTAAAATAATAAAAGCCCTAAATACGGGCTTTTTTTAATTAAAGAAATTTTTTTGTAATAATTTTTTGAAGCTCAGATTGGATTTCTTGAATAGAGAGATTAGCATTGATAGGATGCCAAGAAAATTGCTGAGCAAGTTTTTGATGTGCAGATCTTACTACTTGCATCAAAGCATCATTTTGCTCATGAGTATGATTTTTCTCAATACCTGACTGAAATCTTTCCCCATCAAAAAAGAGATCTAAGTCTGATTTAAGCAAATGTTCATTGATTTGTAGGAGGAAATCATAATCAAGACCGCTTCCCATACCTCGAGCAATTCCTGTACCTACATAGTCTTCTGCGATGATCCACGTTCATTGTTCGAGCTTTTCTTGTAATAAGGGCTGATATTGAGTACGGTTAAGAACCTGCAAAAGCTGGAATTCTCTCGGAGAAAGATCATGAGGATTGCCTTTTCTGAGATATTCATTGAGCAAAGGGCCAGAAGGTAGCAAATCGTAAATTGCATATTTGAGATATTCAGCCTGAATCCCTAAATTTTTCAGTCGATCAATCAATAAGTGTGCTTGTGTAGACTTTCAGAGATTATTGATACCATAAAGTACGATCAGCTTTCCTCTTTTTTGCATTTTTCTATACTAGAGAATTTTAAAAGTACATTTAGTCTATACTTTCTCATGAGAAAATCAAGTACGGTTTTTTATTTTTTCTGATTGTTTTTGAAAAGAAAATAAATAAAATTTGTAACAGTTTTGATCAATCAATGATTTGAATAAACAACGATTTTATACCATAGAGTATTATTAAATATGACTTTTTTCTTGATACTATTGATCATTTGAGCAGGAGCTTCTTTGCTATTCAGAGAGAGCTATCTTGGAGAATTATCAATAAGTTTCCTCCCCTACTGGTGAGCTGCAATGAGTATTGGGCTTTTGATAAGTCTTTGGTGACTCTGGAAGTATCTCCACTGAAAAAAAGAAGAGAAAACCAGATTCTGGATTCAGTTTTCAGCTCTCTTTGTAGTAGGATTTGGGAGTATTCTTGGGTTTTTTCTCTGGGAATTTCACAACTTCTATAATCATTATCAACTCTCTGGAGATAGCCAAGCAAACTTGAAAGTTCTCTTTTCAAATATCTACAAGGATAACCTAGGATATGATGAGCTAACCGGAACTCTTGCAAGAGAGAATCCTGATGTAGCAATGTTTGTCGAATTTGAAGAGCACCACTATGAGCATTTAAAAGGATTTTTAGAGAAACAATTTGCTTTTGTTGAGTACTTACCTTGGTCTACGAGTATTGTCATGAGTAAATATCCTCTTACACTACTTCCCACCTCAGTCAAAGGTCAAAAATGGAGATATCACTATTTCCAGATCCAAAAAGGAGATCAGCATTATTTAGCTTATTTAGTACACACCTCCTCTCCTACCTCACAAAGGCATTTCAACAATAGAAATCATCAGCTAAAAATCATCTCAAATGATTTTCTCACCATGCATCAAGCATCCAGATGAGAAAATGGGAAAGTCTTTATGGTTTGAGATTTTAATATCTCTCCTTGGTCAAAATACTATGAAGAATTTTCAAATGAATTGAGTGGAACTATGGACAATGCTACGAGATCATTTCCCTATTATTTTAGTTGGAACCTAGCAAAGCTCCTTAGAATCAGCGGAACTCTAGAAGGAGTACCTGAACTCTTTTTCTCCCATATTGATCAGCTCTTGGTCTCTAAGAGTCTCAAGATAAACTCTCTCACTCCTCTTCAATTTTCATGATCTGATCATAAGGGATTCTTGTTTGAAATCGAATAATAAAAAACAAAACTCTAAAAAAGAAACAAAATCTGACTTCAGACTTCTTTCCTCCTATAAAAGAAAAACTAGCTCTTATGCTAGTTTTTTTCTCTATCTTGAATTGCAACTTCTATTTCTCAGACGATATTCTTTTTGACCCAAAGAACTTTCAAGAGGAGATCTTTGTTTTGCTGAGCATCGAGATCCTCATGAAAATGCAAAGGAATTCTAATCTGCTCTCCCACTACTGGAAATCTCTCTAGGTATGAAGTAATAAAATAACTCAAACTTTCAGATTCAAATTCATCTTCAAGTCCCAAATTGTCAAAGTGAAGTGATAACTCTGATAAGACCTCATCCATTCTCACATAAGACTGACAAATTAGAGCTCAAGATTCTGTGGTTTTGATAGTTGATACTTCCTCATCTTGTTCGTCTTGAATCTCTCCAAAGACCTCTTCGATAATATCTTCTAAACTCACGATTCCCTCTACTCCTCCATATTCATCTACTACCACCGCAATATGCTTATGGGTTTTTTGGAACTTTTCAAGCAAAGAATCAATAGGTTGAGACCTCGGAACCTTCATAATGGGAGTAAGAGGAAGTTCGCTGATCGGAGTTTCTCAAGACTTTGTTTTTTTGAGTCTAAGGAGTTCTTTGATCATTACTACTCTATCTATGGTATCAATGTGCTCATGATACACCGGGATACGAGAGAAATGATAATCTGTAAGTATAGCTATTGCCTCATCAAGTGTTTTACTATCATCAAGTGCTTTGATCTTAATTCTTGGGGTCATAACCTCCTCTGCAGTAAGCTCATCAAAATTGAGAAGTTTATTGATCATTTGTCCTTCATCTGCATCTAGGATTCCCGACTTTCTAGAAAGATCAATAAAAGCTTCTAAATCTGACTCAGAAACCTGATTTTTCTTTTCTTTTTTTGAGATTCCTTTCATCATTCGTTCTAGAATTCGAACAATAGGAAAGAGTAATTTGATCAAGAAGGTATAAAATGGAGCAATTAACAATGAGATCCTATCTGCATGCCTCGTTGCAAAAGTTTTAGGGAAAATCTCTCCAAAAAGAAGCACCAAAATTGTTACAACGATGGTAGAAATCGTAATAACCGCTGTCCCTTCAAAATTGATCTTTGCAGCGATGTCGAGAGAAATTACAGTTGCAAGCGATGCCGCAAAAATATTCACAATATTATTTCCAATCAAAATTGCAATCAGCATTCTCTCTGGATTGAGCTTAAGCTTGTAGAGCGCAGTACTTCCTGCAAGTTTGTCTCTAAGAAAAGCTGAAGCCCTATGCAGGGGAATAGCAGTAAAAGCTGTTTCACTCGCTGAGAAAAAGCTTGAAAGTGCAATCAAAATAACAAATAAGGCTAACGATCGGGGATCCATATTGTGGATAAAAAGATAAAATTAATTCTAGTATAGCAAAAGAGCTGATAATGTCAAGGTCTCTTGAAAGAGAGATAATAGAAGAATAAAATCTGAATTTATTTCAAGATCTCTTCAAATCCACGATCCAATGAATGGAATACCGTCAACTTTTCATCTCTAATCACTCGGAGGAGATCGCAGGTAGACTCTAGGAAATCTCTATCATGCGAAACAATAATTGATACGCCATTAAATTCTGAAAGCATCTCTTTGACAGCATCTTTACTTGAAAGATCCAGATGATTGGTTGGCTCATCCATTACAACGATATCCGGATGAGCAAGAAGCATCTTGGCAAGTGCTACTTTGGATCTTTCTCATCCAGAAAGTGTTAGGATTTTTTGTTCTGCTTTTTCTTGATCCATTTGGAGTGCTCAAAGATAACTCATCATCTCTTTGTATGAAACACCAGGTCAAACAAGCTCTTGAGTAATCGTTGATTGAGGATCTAGATCATCAGCAATCTGAGAATAGAATCAGATTTTTATTTTTTCATGGATTCGTACATCTCAATACAAAGCAGGGATTTCTCCTAAAAGTGTCTTGAGAAGTGTTGTTTTTCAAACTCCATTTTTTCCGATGATTCCGATTTTCATAGTCTTGGTAACTTCAAGCTCGCGAGGTAGCGATATAAGAACCTGATTCCCATAACCAACAGAAAGCTCAGAAATTCTGATCAAAGTCTCTGGTAGTCTTCGTTGGACTTGAAGGTTTGGTTTGTGAGCAGTTTGGAGTTCTTCTGGGGCTTGAATAACATCCATTTTATCAAGCATTTTGATTCTGGATTGAACTTGGGCAGCTTTGCTAGATTTATAACGAAATCTCTCAATAAAACGCTCTTGCTGAGCGAGATATTTTTGCTGAGCAGTATAGTTCTTAAGGTGAATTTCAGCTCTTTTCTGTTTTTCTTTGAGAAAATCTTCATACCCACAGTAATACAGTTCGAGCCTTTGATTTTGGATTTCTATAGTTTTATTGAATGCTGATCAGAGAAATTTTCTATCATGAGAAATACAAATCAGAGCCTTATTCCACATTTGACAAAACTTTTCGATAAACATAATTCCCTCGATATCCAGATGATTTGTTGGTTCGTCAAGAATAAGTAAGTCAACATCTTGAAGTAGAAATTTGGCAATTTGGACTTTAGTCTGCTCTCCTCAAGAAAGTTTTGAAATAGGAAAATGCAATTGCTCCGAAGTAAATCAAAAATACTTCAAAATCTCAATCTGCAAGTCATATTTTTGATATGCTTCATTTGTGATCATCCATTCGATAAGTTCTCCTTGTTCCTGGATTAAGGCTATTGGATCTCACACTCCAATCTCGAGCAAATGCTTGATCTCATCGAGTCTTTCAACTGTTTTCGTAACTTCTGGAAATGTTGTTTTCATCTCATCAATCACGATTCTCTCACGATTTTCCCAGAGGAGATCCTGAGAAAGAAATCAGATTTTTGTATCTTTTAACATTTCGATTTCTCCATGATCAGCTAATTCAGGATTGAGCAAAATTTTGAGAAAGGTAGACTTTCCTGCACCATTTTTACCGACAAGAGCGATTTTGTCATCAGGTTTGATTCTTAGTTCTGCTTGATCAAAAAGAATCGTTGATCAAAGCTGCTTACTCAGCCCCTTTATGGTAATCAGATAATCTGCATTCTTTTTATTGGTATAAGAAAAAAGGTATCTCGGAATACTTGAAAAAGAAGTAAAAGTCTGACTTTTTTCCTCATTCTCCTCTTCTCGCTGGATTCAAAATTCTTTGGTTAGATATTTTTTGAGAGATTTTTCCTTTGTTGATTCCTTAGTCTTCTCATTAAACTGAGCTAAATAATCAAAACAAAGTTCAGCTATCTCCTCACGAGAAAACTCAGGGAAGAGTTGATATACTTGGTCGATAATTTCATTGAGATTCATAAGAGCAGTGCATGATAAATTAGTGCTATAAACTTCTATCTTGAAGTTTTAGATAACGAGAGCGAAAAGACTGAGAAGACAGCTCCTGAGCCTGATAATGAGTCTGACAATCAAGCTTTTGAGGAGCAAAGAAAGGTGAAATCTGATTTTTACAGCTTATTTTAGAGATTTGAGCTTGTTTAAAGACTTTTTTGCTCAGATCAATAGTAAGAGGAGTGATTTTTTTCTTGTCAATCGTTACTCGGTGCTGATCAACAGCCTTTTCCTCTGTAATAAAGAAAAGTTTGGTATGATTTCTGGATTCCTCTGTCTTGATGAGAAAAGGAAAGTCTGAAGTATTAGTAAAGACAAACTGCTTACTTTGCTCATAAACAGCCGCATCATCGCCCTCAACCTCAGAACCATAATACTGCATATACCGGTCGTTATGACCCCATCTTTTGTCAATTCTGACCTGAGGAGATGATAATCAGGCACGAAAAAGCTGACTTGCTACTCCACAAACTCCTCCATAAAAGGAAAAGGTCTTGGCTCCACGCCCCGTACAATAACCTCTAAGATTTGTAAGGAAAGTATTGAAATTAAATGACTCTCAAGGGTTAATAACTTTGCCATCAAGCTGCTCAAAAGCAAGGAGATAATTATGCTTGGTACAAGCATCCAACATAGAAATATCTTTGAATGAGGAGAAAACTGCAATCGAAAGATCAGAATTTTGACCTGTTATGGTAATAACTGTTGGTTTATATACCGTATTTCGAAGTTTGGGCTCATATCCTCAGCTTAAATAATGAACAATCCCTGTCCAATGCTGATTTACTTCATCAATAAAATTATCAGCAATTGTGTTATTTTTTTGTCTTTGGATAGAAAGGTCTTTGCTAGAAAGTGGTGTTGGAGCAAAAAAAGGAGATAAGGCTGAAGCCTGTACTCCTGAGATTAATATCATTCATAACAAAAAGGACAATATAAACCTCATCAAAGAAAAGATTAATTTAAAGTTGGAGATCAATAATGCTCCATCATATCTTTTACAAAAAGGTGAGAATCTGACTTTGGATCTCTTTCATCTCTTCTGGAGTCAGATTTAGCGTTTCTTCTTTACGAAGGTCGTGCATTGAGTTTGATGGAATCAAATGCAAGTGCGTATGTGGCACATCTCGCCCAGCAATCATGAGCTGAGTCCTTTTGCATCATGTGGCTCTATCCAGTGCTTGAGCGAGCTTTTGAGCAGTTAGCATAAGTGCTGAAGCATAGTTTTGAGGGAGATTAGCAAAATATGGTTCTTCGATTTTTGGAATAAGCAAGGTATGACCTGGTGTTAATGGATGAATATCCAAAAATGCATATACCAACTCGTCTTCATAGATCTTGTAAGATGGAATTTCACCTGCAATAATACGAGAAAAAATAGAGGCCATAACTGTTTATAAAAAATAAAACTTCAACAAAAGTATACAGAAACTCTCGTGAAAATCAAAGCAAAAGCTTTATTGCTACGATTTGTCGGTAAATACTACTTCAATATTATGAAATAATGAATACTGCGGATCTTGACTATCATCTACGCTATAAATCAAGTATCTATTGGCTCGGTCAGTACTGTAGAGGATTTGATGATTTCTGAGTTGATCAAAGTTATCTCGCCAAAAGGGATAATTATTTCCGCAAACCTGCCCTCCGACTCGGAATTCATCATTTTCTTGCGGAGCAAGTTCATTGTAAGTCAAAAGTCTATACGATTCTAAACTATTTTGAGCTGTTGGATGCTGAAGAAGATTTCAGACTACCTTTTCTGGAACTCTCTCATCTGGAATGATAGTACAATACTTTTGTCCGTTAATCTCAAGGTTTTGAGAGGTTCTGATCTGATAGTCAGACTGTACAGCGGTATCAAGGTCTTGGTCAGGATTTTTATCTTTTATGAGAAAGTGATTGATAATTCTGTAGCCATCGGCATTTTGCGACTCGAGAGCATTATTTTTGACGAGGAAGCCATGAGCAGCATCAGCTTGTACTGCTTTTTTCCAGTCTTGAAGTGGCACTTGGTCATCAGGATATGCAGTAAGTTTGAGGCAAAGCTCAGGAATAGTAAGCTGATAGTTTTGTGCGGTCTCATCTCGAGCAAAACTCACCTTTTTGTTGAGTTTCAGGTTCTCGTAATAATGAGGCTGAAAACAGTCAAAAGTCTGATTTTGGTCTTTTTTTATGTTTTCAATTGAAGGAGATTGACATCAAGTAAGGAGTAAGATTCAAGTGAGAAGGACAAGAAATGGTAATTTTTTCATTTTGGAGGAGAGAAAAAAATAAAACCTAACGAATCTGACACTGTGTAAATGTCTGCTCCTCATCTGGAAGCGTATCACAAAATGGGAGATCAGACTTTTGTTTTATTTGTCAGGGAAAAGAAGTAGTCTGACTTTTTTGATCGTTGTGTTGAATCTCTCAAAAAGAGTGTGGGATACTCAGGCAATAGATGGCATAAGAAAACAAAACTATCAAAAGCCCAGCTCCTGAAATGATAATTCGATTTTCAGTTTTCATTTTTAACATTACTAACTAAAGAAAATATTACTCAGTCTTTCGTTTAAATAGTTTGTTCATAAGTCGAGTTTCAAAGCTGATTATCGGATCGATAACATAACAAGTTAGGAGCTCATGTGGCTTTGGGAGAAAAAGCACAACTGGTGTGAGAATTCCAACAACCATTCCTGCCAAGATATCAGTTGTTCGATGTACGGTAGTTCCGATCCTACAAAGTCCTGTAATCACAGCAAAAAGGAACAAAAAACCTGACCAGATTTTGAGATTTTTATTGTGAGAACGGAGTGCCAAAAGCAAGGTTGCCATTGCGATAGAGAAGGTTACCACGGCATGATCAGAAGGAAAGGAGGTCACTGGCAAAAACTGATGCAAAATAGTATCCTTGTCTAAAACAACAGTCCCTAACTCATAGATTGGTCTCTGCTTGTCAAAAAACTGCTGAGAAAGGATATTTACAATCACAGAAAACAAGCACGAAAAAAAGATAATCAAAGCCTCTTGTTTGAAGAGTTTATTTTTGGTAATCATTCCTTTAAGATACTGATAAGAAAGGAAGATCGGATATACAAATACAAAAACATCTGCTCAAATAGGATAAAAATCTGAAATTCGCTGATGTTTTTCTCAGAGATCAACAAGCATTTTGAGAAAATCATATCACCATCTAGGCTCTTGCATTGCAATTTTGAACATTGAATATGGAAGTAAGAAATAAAAACATGAAAAAAGTCAGAATTCAGGTTTATTTTTTTTGTTTCTTTGAGTTAGATCTTAAAAGATCTTTGTAATAAGAGCAAATTTCTTGGAGTTTACAATCAACACATTTAGGGTTTCTCGCAGTACAAAAATAACGACCAAAAAGGATCATTGCATGATGTGCTATCTGTTTATACTGATTTGGGATAAGAGTTTCAAGAAGTTTTGAAGTTTGAAGTGGCTGAGCAGTCTTCACAATGCCCAAGCGATTGCAAATACGATGTACATGAGTATCTACCGCAATCACTGGCTGATGATAAAGAACATGAAGAATCACTTTTGCAGTTTTCTCTCAAACTCAAGGGAGTTTTATGAGTTCATCTTGTGTGGAAGGAATTACACCATCTCCTTGAGCGAGGATTTGTGCTGTTTTCCGGAGATTTGTAGCTTTGGATTTATAGAGACCAATAGATTTGATTGATTGCTCAAAGTTTTCAAAGCCCATCTGAAGAATATCATCAGGCTTTTTAACTTTTTGGAAAAGTGAGGCGGTAACTTTATTGACTTGTTTATCGGTAGCTTGTGCTGAAAGTGCCACAGCAACGAGGAGCTGAAAACCATTATCAAAATTGAGCTCGGTTTGAGCGTTGGGATAAAGTTCAAGGAAATAAGAAAAAATCTGATCAAATTTTTTGGTGGAAATTTTAGCCATCGAAAGGGAAACAATAAAAGAGGAGTCAGGTTTTTTTGACTTTTATAGTGGGATAAGTATAATTAGGTATTTACTTTTTTCAAGAGATTTTATGCTAAGACATGAAAGAGGCACTCTAGAGTCAGAAAAAACACTCTCCTACGAAGAAATAGGACAGATGGCAGACATTCACCTTCACCAGCTCAAAAAAGTCAGACGAAACAACGAAAAAATCCAAAAAGAACTAGGAACCAGAACAATCTCAGAGATTTTGACTTCTGGAGAAACCTTCTATATGGGAGCTTGCGTAGATACGACATTAACTTTTTTGCAAAAATTAAAAGAACACATCCCTGCTGAAAAACTCGAGATAGGATGTGAACTCTTGAAGCAAAAAGAGACATGAAATCTAACTTTTCATCTTTTTTTGACTGATCATTCAAACACCCCTCAGAGAGTGATTGACTTTGTAGGAAACAATTTTGTCAGCATTTACGAAGGAGATTATCAGAATCCACAAGAATGAAAAAAAATCACACAGCTGGAAAAATTTAGCATCTCAGGAGAAAAAATCGAAAAATCTGATTCCTTTCTAACGATCGCAGACAAGATGGGGATTCATCTACCTCCTGAGCTTTTTCAAGCGTATTTAGCAAAACTTCAGGACGACAATATACCTGAGAATTTTGAGCACTTTAAGCAAAATTCTCCCATTAGCATCAAGATCAAAAGGCAGAAAAGCAGTACTGAAGAAGCGGTTTTGGGAGTGGTGAAAGATTAGTTTTTTGGGCTTACTTCTCTTGAAAAAAAACTCTCTAGGTATTTCCTAGAGAGCTTTTTCTATAGTGAAATTTGGCAAGTTTTTATTTGGAAAGTTCAAATAATAGGAGATTTATTTGTTCTTTCATATTCTTCGTCTGAGAGATTTTTATTGTTTCTATAGTTTTCTATTAATTTTCCATTCATATATTTGCTGATATATATAGTGTCATTTTTTAATGAATTAACAACTCGAAATGTCTCAGTATAGATGTCGTCATCGTTATTATAAAAAGATTGTCCTAGATTATAAATTGTTTTGTTATCTACTACTAGATATTCTCATCAGTATTGATTGGTACGGAAAAACTGATGTTTATTGTTAGATCAGAAAGTATGATCTATCAATTTAGAACAGAGGTGTTTTTCTTTACATCAAAAAGCAAAATCTACAGATGTTTTTGTTTCTTGTCATTCTGAATACAGTGAACTAAAATAATTATTGTCTAAGATGTTATATTTTTTAATAAATGCTACGAGAGCTTTATCCATCTCTTTTGTTGGGTAATAAGGAATTCATTTGTATTCACAAATAGGAGAGATTCCTTCCGCCCATTTAAAGTCTACACTCATAACTCCATTTTTTCGTAAATCTATGATTTCAGGAAGATTGCCTCATCCTCCATAAGGATTATACAAAATATGCCCCGTTTCATAACTACAATTTTGCACCACATCATCAATATTGATAATCTCCTCAGGCTTTATTGGCTTCAGGTCAAGTGGTTCACAATTGGGGATATTTGGATCATCTTTTCGTTCGGGGATTGATTGTAAAGTTCAAGATGAAAACGTATATATTGAAGAAATTTGCTCTGGTTTAGGTATTTGGGTTTGTGAACAAGCTCCGAGAAGAGAGACCAACAAAAAAAGAAATCAGATTTTCAAATTTTGTTTATAAAGTTGATAAATATGAAGCGTTTTTTTTACCATTTTTATAACTAACCATTAAAACAATAGCAAAAAGACAGACTAAAATCCGTCTTTTTTTACTTTTTCGATGAGTTCTCGACCTCACACTTGTTTGATCACGCCTTTTTCAAGGACAAGTACCTGCTCGAGAGGGAGATTTTGCAGCATCTCAAAAAGATGCGTGATGATGATAAAACTATTGTCTGGAGTGTTGGTGGTCTCGAGGAGCTCAGCCACTTGCCTTACAGCATTTACATCAAGCCCTGAGTCAATTTCGTCGAGGATGATATATTTTGGATTAAGAAGCTTGATTTGAAGGACTTCGATTTTTCTCTTTTCTCCTCAGCTAAATCCTACATTAAGATCTCTCCAGAGGAAATCTTTTGGGATTTCGAGTTCTTGCATCAAAGGTTCAATGATTTTTTTGAAAGAGAGAAATGTAGATGGGGTCTCGGCTTTCGCATCATAAATGGATTTAAGGAATTCAAAGAGCTTTACTCCTGGGATTTCTGGGATATTTTGAAATGTAAGAAATATTCCAGCTCTAGCTCTCTCATCTGGAGACATTTCATTCAAAACTTGACCGTCAAGCTCGATAGTCCCACCAGTAATCTCATACTTTGGATTCCCCGTAATAAGCATAGCAAGAGATGACTTCCCTGATCCATTTTTTCCAAGGATACAGTAATTTTTCCCTGACTGAAAGTCAAACGAAATCGAATGCAGAATTTCTTTATTTTCAACTTGTGCTGACAAATTAGTAATTTTTAACATATCTTAAGTAAGATTAAATAAACACTATTTGAGCGTAGTGATTTGCCTAAAAAATACAAGAAGAATTAAGAAAAGTTATTTTCCTCTTGCATTATGGATAATGTTTTGTAAGCTAAAGGGGAATTTTTATTCTTTACAAGAAAATATCATGCAAACAAAAAAGACAAAAAGGCTGATGCTAATTGCTGGATTTGGTATAATGAGTGGAGTTTTAGCAGGATGTTTTGCACCGAAAGTAAGCGAAGAATCAACGCTTGACTACTCATTTTCTGCAATCAGCCCTATAGATCAAAGTGTTGTAACCACTGGTAGCTTTCAAAATCAGCAGTACAGCCCAGAAATGAGCCAGGTTTTTGAATTTTTAAAAGGAAGCAAGCAATGAGAAGTAAAAACTGGTAGCCTACAAGACCCTTTCCAAAAACACGATCCTCTCTTGGTTGAAAAAGTACCGCTTGTAATCTTGAATCAGCTTGGTATCAATCCAGAAAAACTTTGAGAAGAAATCCAGATCTGAGAAAACACCTTTATTTTTGCTGGGACAGGAAGTGAAGAAGGAATTATCATAGCTTCTCTTGATCAAAACAGCATTGAAACAGCGATCCCTCTGGAGTGGCAATTTACAATTGAAAAGATTCAATAATCAGAATCAGATTTTTGTCACTTTTATTCTCAATGTTAGATAGCGATGCATTTGTTTAAAAGGCTTTTGCTGACTAAGTTTCCAAACTCAACTATTCACAACACTATGAATCCTGCAAGTATGTTTGTAGGATTTATTTCTCCAAAGGAATTTTTCTCGGTAATCAACCGTAAACATGTAGAAAATCATAAACTTAACCTTTTTGATGTGAATATTGATCCAATAGAATTCAAACTCGGACTGTGAAACCAAAACCTGGGAGAGAATGAACAAGAATTGGATAACTATTTTGCCTATTGTGTCGCGGCAAACCTCAATGGCTATACCTTCTACTCCCCTGCAAATCTAGCAAATGCGATGACGATGTTAGCTGCAGTATATTTCAAAGAGGCTTTAGAAGACATGCCTGAGCATTTTTTTGTACAAGCACTCTTTTCGACCTATCTCCTCTCATTTTCAATGATTGCGAGAATCAAGGTCTTCCCTAACGGAAAAGAGAGTGAACAATTTAATTGGTTTGTAGAACTCTTTTTTGATTTCTACAAGATGACTTTTAAACATCTGGATACCAAAATCAGCAAACATGAGTTTGAATCTGTAAAAAAAGGACTCTTAAATCAGACTGCATTCTTTTTTCTCCTTTATCATTTTTATAAAAAACTTAACGACCTCCTCTATCAAAACAATGACAATGACCATCTAGATTGGCTCTTTGGAAAAAATAGCAAGGATAAACTTATTGGAGCATTTAGAAGCAACTATCATACAACACAAACGATACCAAACTTCTCTCCTCTTGAGCAGTCTGTAATGGTGAATGTCTGGCCAAGTGATATCTTGATTAAATATTTACTCGGAACCTCGGATCCCTTTATTGCAGTAGATACGATTATCAATAAGATTTTTCCAAAAACTGAAACCGATCCTCTTGTACAAAGCTTCTTGAAATCAGGAGAGAAACTTAATGAGCTTTTTGACTATCTTTTGGAAAATAAAAAATACAAATACTGATTCTTTTCTGGGATCCAAAATTATGTGATCAAGCTTTTTAGAGCTGAGGGGAAAGAGGACATCTTGGAAGATATGGATGAAATGCTCTCTGCTATTGACAATGGTGAAGATATCAATCCTCTTGATATGCCGGAGAGGGTAAAGAGAGAATCAAAAGTAATGGAAAGGCTCTTGAACTTTTATGTCATGATGACTGGAGGAATGAGTACCGCCAGAGGCGATAGTTTCTATCTCAGGTTTAATAAGCCTCAACTCCTCAACTACTGTGGAGAAGAGCATTTTGTTGATATGGTAGACTCCCCAACTAAGATCTCAGTTTTGACAAATAGCAATTTCTTTTATCATAAAACACGTTATTATTACGAGTTTATCAATAATCAGCTTAGAAACGACTGGAAAAATAAGACACTTCCTGTAGGGGCTATGCCAGAGGACACTAGTAGCAATATTTCGGTACTCAATCTCCATATACAAGGAGCTATTGCTGCATTTTTCCAAGATCTAAATCCCAAAGAGATAAGGATAACCATCAAAAATCCTCAAATTTTGACCCTTTTTAGAGAAAAATATGGAAGCAAAATCTCTGAACGAGTCAAAAAAGATAAAAAAAGCTTTATCCAAGATTTTTATGGGCCGATCACTGAAATATTATGAGGAAGGAAATCAGAGTTTTTCAACTTTTTGGATAAGGAGGTTATCGATGAAACAGATCACCTCTTGCTAAAAGAATGCTTGTATAAGTTAGACTTTTGGATGAATCGAGAGTTACTAAACAGAGTAAAGTACAAATACTGAAAATACTATGGGAAAAGCTTAAGTTTGGGATTTTTTGGTCAGTTGAGAGAACTCTTATTTGGACTGCTAGTCTTGAATCACAGCATCAAAAAACAAACAAACGCTAAACTGTGAAGAGAAATTGAAAACTTTCTCAAGCAAGTTTTTGTTTGAGACTTGTTAGGGATTGGAGCAAGTGGAAATAAAGCAATGTTTACTACTCTTTCTGAAGTTGAAGAAGAGTTTAAGGGTTTTTTGGATTTGTGGATTGGACTTGATGATAATGAAGAATTTTTGCAATTTATCGGCAAAAACATGATTAAATACTTAAAGAAAGAGTTTAAACATGAACCTCCGTATATCTGAAGTGATGATCTTATCTGGCTGCGTGGGTTGCTCAAGAACCTAACTTACTACAATAGAAGATTCATCATCCCTGAATAATTCTTGATTTTTATGAGGAAAAGAATAATATCACACCAAGAAACAGAAATTTAACATAATAGTTATGGACAAACAATCAAGAACTCTCCTATGGGAGAAAATGAGTAAACAAAATGTTAGTATTGAGTATCTCCAATGCTATTCTCTTGATGATCTAAAAAAGCTTGATTCTCTTCTAGATAGTTTCTTTGAAAATTTTAGAAAAACGACTAGTACAGGAGAAGAGAAAGTAATAAGAGTCGCTTATGATCTTATTATATGGGTGATATTTACCAGCATCATTTCATTTATAGGAATTTTGGTTGGTATCAGTTCTTACAAAGAAAGGTTTCATACTGGACAATTTATTTGTTTTGGATTTGTGACCTTTGTAGTTTATAACCTCATTAGTCGAATTGTAAACTATTCTGAAAATAAGGCTCTCTATGACTTTGTTAAGTCTGAATTCTATCAAGATAATCGGAAAAATCTCCACTCTAGCATAACCTTTCTAGAAAAAATCAAGTAAACAACAAATAGAAAGAATTCTGAATCAGAATTCTTTTTATCTTTTGGAGAAAAGAGATTTTCTCTTGCTTTTCAACTGATAAAATACTATACTCTCAACATATTTCATATCATAGGAACCAAGGATGAAGAAACTCAAATATCTCGATTTTATTGCAACGATACTACCAGAAGAGGAGCTTGATGCGTTTACTGCAAGTTATCAAAGCAGAATTGATAAATCGATCAAAATCATCACAAATGAGGATAAAAAATCTGAATTTTTACCTTATTTTTCTTCCATTGGACGAGATCTAAGATCTCCTGGACTAAGCAACAAAGGAGAAATTTATAATGATGTCCTCTATGTACACAAAGATGAAAAAAAAAGTTTGGGAAGCCACTTTCTCCATCAGGGAGGATATTTTTATGTACAAGAGGTAGCTGCTGGTCTCTCTGCACAAGTACTTAATGTGCAAAAATGAGATCTTGTGTTAGATCTTTGTGCTGCACCAGGAGGGAAATCAGTACAAATTGCAGATCGTTTATTGAGCCTAGGAAACGGATTTCTTCTTGCTAATGAGCCACTAGATCCGAGAAGAAAAGCACTTATTTTCAATCTCAATCGCTGTGGAATGAGTAATAGTGCAGTCTGTGCATACCGCGGAGAACAAATTGGAGAATTAGCTTTTGAAAGCTTTGATAAAGTGCTCGTTGACGCACCATGTTCTGGAGAGGGAATGAACTACAAACACGACAAAAATACAAACTATCGAGATCCCAAACTCGCTCAAGGATTTTCCAATTTGCAATATCAGATATTGCGTTCTGGAGTATTGGCTACAAAAGTCTGAGGAGAAATTGTCTACTCAACCTGCACTCTCAATCCCCTTGAAAATGAACAAGTCATCTGAAAAATATTGAAAGAGTTTGAAGGAAAGATAGCTCTTATGAGAGTTGAGATAGATGAGAAATCTCCAGGTTTGATGCAGTATTGAGATGAAAACTTACTAAGCCAAGAAGATGCTCAAAAGGTTGCAAGATTTTGGCCACACAAACAAAAAACTGGAGGATTCTTTATCGCAAAACTCAAAAAACTCTCATCTCTTCCCTACACCCCTCAATACGATAAAAGAAAAAAAGAAAAAATCTGACTCAACGACTCTTTCGAACTCCAAAGTCAGGTTTGGAACTATCTTCTTGAGAATCGAGGAATTGAAAAACAAAATAATATTTCCTTCCTTGCCTCTGAAAACAGTATCTATCTGACTACCCCTGAATATTCTCAACTGCCAAGTGGACTCTTTGTCGAAAAAATCGGAGTTCCTATCTTAAAAATCTGAAATCAAGGTGGATGGATCCCTCAACAAGGTTTAGCAAGGATTTTGGGGCAATATGCAAATAAAAATACGGTTAAGCTCAGCGATGAACAAGCAGAACAACTTAATCAAAAATTAGACCTTTCTGGATATTTTGGAGAGGAAGGAAGTTTTTTGATTTTAAAGTGGAGGGATTTCGGTTTCTGTCTCGGGAAACAAGTTTGAGATACTCTCAAAAACAAACTCTTTTAACTACCTTTATGAGAAAACAGAATGAAATTATCACTTTTTACAAGACATGCAAGAATCACTTCTGAAGAGCTCTTTCTCGCAGGAGCAATCTTTATTGGAGGAGTCGCTATTTTGATTTTTATCAAGCGACTTTGCAGATACTTATGACGCAAAATAGATGCAAAACACCCCTTGAGAAAAGGTTTTTTTGAGATTTTTGGAAATTTCTCACGATACTCGGTACTCATTATACCTCTTTTTGCTGCATCGCTAGTTTTGCCCTTTGCTAAGGTTCCCGATGGAGTTTTTGCAGGGCTATTTATCTTTGCAGTAATGAGAGAGGTCGGAAGAATTTTGGATTATATTCTGAGAGTTGTAATGGAAAAGGGATTCAAACCTCAAGATCCCAAGACTAAACACAATCTAATAGCGATTTTTCGTACTATTTTACAAATTGGTGTATGGATTATCGCTACATTAGTATTTTTTAACACGATTGGCGTGGCGTTGACTCCTCTTTTGACTTCACTAGGAGTCGGTTGAGTTGCGGTGGCTTTTGCTTCGCAAAAATTGATTGAAGATTTTTTTAGCTCGTTTTCAATCATGAGTTCTTCTCCCTTTAGAATTGGAGATATCGTCACTATCAAAAATTTTACAGGAACCGTTAAAAAAATCTGACTTAGAAGTACGAGCCTCGAAACCGTCGAAGGAAAATCAATTGTTATCCCTAATAGGCTTGTAGTTGCTGAAGTCATCGAAAACAGTGGAACTATTGAAATGAGAAGAAAGAGATTCTCTCTTACTATAACCTATGAAACTCCCGTTGAGAAAGTACGTCAAATCCCAAAAATTATTGAAGAAATCATCAAAAAACATAAGAAAACAACTTTTGAACGAGCACTTCTCAAAGAGATGCAAGCTTCAAACTTGGAAATCTTGATCAGCTATGTCGTTGAAAGTGATGATTGGCTCTTGGCGGTGAAGATTCATGAGCAGATTTTACTTGAGATTTTGGAAGTTTTTGCAAAAGAAGGCATTGGACTTGCCTATCCAACACAGACACTGTATGTGAAAAAGTAAGAGAGATACTAGCAAAACTTTTTCTTTGCTTTTCTCTTGATATTTTAGTTAAAAAGAATAAACTCTTACCGTCAGTAACTATCCTACTGACATCCATCTTCATGGATAAACACATCAAAACCGTTGATCGGGTGAAGAATAGTAGCCTTCTCAACAAGAGAGTTTCTTGTCTCTCTGGTATTAAAACAAGTATTGTGGGCTCTGTGCTCATGATATTCACAGGAACTGTATTCTTTTCTTGCGACAATGAGGACGTGGTTCAAACTGAACCTATGAGAGAAATGTCCTTGGTTAGCGATCATTCTGCTTCTACAAGGGCAAGTGATGTGAGCTTGGAACCGGGACTTGTTGATTATGATATTTGGGGGCGAAGTACAGATCTTCAACCAAATACCTCTTATGTAATTACATTCCCCGCAAAGAAAGAGAATGTTTTGTACTTTTATGTACGAAATCTCTCTTCTACTCGGTTGAAAGTTTCTCATTATAGAGATGGGAAACAAATCAATTCGTGGAGATTAAAAGCAAATCAGCATCCAGGAGAGCGTGCTCAAGAAATACTCTTTCCTCGTATGAGTTACTCTTCTTCAGCGAGTGTTGTTACGGTAAAAATTACCAACAACTCTTCAAGAGTTGCCCCAATTGAATGGACTGCAAATTTTGTTAGTGATTAGTCTCTCGTCCTTTCTCAGTAGATAGAGGGTTTCCTCTATCTACTGAATTTTGTTTCTAACCTTCAATCTTATGAAAAAATTCTTCTTAATTTACGTATTTTCAATCTTGACTCTACTACTCTCTTGATGTAACTTCAAAACTCAAAAAGATTCTTCTGCTATGCCACTTTCTTTAGTCGAGCATTCATATCAGTCTCCAACTAATTCATCTTTAGGCACACCACTTCCTAGCTGAAAAATTTCCCTTTGACAGACATTATTATCAGGAGACTATTATTATAATTCAGATTTCTTCTATCTTGATTTCAACGATTATCAGCAATATATTTGATCCCTCCTAACTATCAAAATTCTCTCGGGATCTGCTCAGATTGACATACAAAGTAGAGAAAGCTGACTTTGAGAGCGCTTTCTCCTTGAGAGTGGTTCTTCATTAAGCTATCCTCTAGATCAGTGGTTGAGTAAATATCAGCATCATGTTGGATTAAGAGCAATTCCTCTCTCCTGAACACAAGTATTAAGTTTAACTTATTGATTTTCATCTCTTATCGATAAATAATAGATTATTTAACATTACTTCGTTCAATACTCTAAGATCAAAACTCAAATTTTGGTCTTTTTTTCTTGCATAAGCTAAGCAAAATCCTATGATTAAGCTACTTTAGCTTGATCACAATACTATGCGAGACCATCTCATAACTACTTTTTTGACCAAAAATCAACAACTCAACCTCTCGGCGATTCGCGATGCAGGCTGAGTCTATCTCAAGCATATTCAAGATAGTTTGAAGCTTTTGGAAACTGGTCTTTTTGAAAAGGGGAAGTTGGTGATTGATGTAGGGACGGGAGGCGGTTTTCCGTTGATGCCTTTGGCTTTAAGCTGTCCTGAATGCAGATTTTTGGGAATCGATTCAGTTAGGAAAAAGACCCTAGCAGTCAATGAAATGCTCGCTGATCTCTGAACAAACAATGCAAAAGTCCTCTGGACAAGAATCGAGGACTATCAAGGAGAGCAAGCCGATATTCTCACTGCCAGAGCAGTCGCTTATGCGGACAAGTTGCTCGAGTGGAGCACTCCTCTGCTCAAAAAATGAGGCCATTTTCTCCTCATGAAACAAAAACAACCAGAGGAACTGGAAGTTCTTCATAAAGTCTGTCAAAAAAAGAAAATAAATCTGATTTCACAGATCGAGTACCAGCTTTTTGAGGGAGATATTGATAGAGTCATTTATATTCTCCAAAAGCAATAATTTTTCAGAGATCACCTATTTTTCAAAACTTTATTTTACTAAACAACAGACATGAAAAGTCAGATTTTGAATACTCTTTCTCAATCTTGAATCCCAGATTTTAGCTTGTTTCTCTCATCTGAATCAGAAAAAGAGCTATTAGAGCTCCTCTTTGACCTTCTTGAACAAGAAAAAAATAATTTCCATACTCTTTTGGCAAAACTGAAAGAGAAAGAAAGTAGAGAAGAACTCCTCAATCTCCCGAATGATCAACTCTTTGAAATTCTTGAATTGAATGTAAACGAAAATAAACTCTCAACATTGTGGAATCTGGTAAATCACTTGTATTCTGTAGGACTTGCTCCAAATTTTCGTGAGATTATTGAACAATTTCAAGGAGCGTATTTGGCTTTTGCTGATGAAATCTCCTACAGTCAGGACTATTATCTCATCAATCGTGATGCAGCTCAAAAAGAAGGACGAACAAGCGAAGAAATCAGAATTTTTACTCTTCGTTTAGAGGATTTTGAACATAGAGGGATCAACCAACCAGAAGCTATCCAATCTCAAATCAAAACGATCAACCAGAAGATTGCAAAGCTCTCTGATCAGATTCAAAATAATGTTGTAGATGATCAACAAAATTTTAGCTATACGACTGATAATCTCGAAGCTTTTTCTCATATGCCAGCACTAAGCCTAGAAAAGATCAAAAATACGAGTAAAGAAAGTTGAAAACTGACCATCGATGCTGATCCAAATATATTGATTGATATTTTGAGATATTGTAATGATAGTCAGATTCGTCAGGATATTTATTGGATCCGTGAAGAGCGAGCGAGCAAAGCTCCTTATAACAATAAACCTCTTATTCTTGAACTCCTTAAACTCAAAGAAGAAAAAGCAAAACTCTTGTGATATTGAAATTTTGCTGACTATCAACTCAAGCTCAGAATGGCAGGGAGCCCAGAAAATGCAAAAAATATGATTCATCAAATCTTTGAAAAAGCACTTCCAAAAGCAGAAAAAGAAATTGAAACTCTAAAAACTCACTACCAACTAGAAAGACTAGAACCGTGGGACTTGGCATACTATACGAGAAAATATAAGGAAGAAGTCTTTGCTATTCAGGAGGAAAAACTCAAAGAATATTTTGAATTTACTCATGTATTGAACTGGCTTCATTCTTTTGTAGGAAAATTCTTTGGTATTGAAATTAAGAAAACCTGAGAAACAAAAGATAATCTCTATTATGAAGTGATCAAAGACTGAAATCTGATTTCCTACTTTTTTCTAGATGCTTTTTATCGTCCAGGGAAAAGGCCTGGAGCATGGGCAGATATTCTTAGAGCCAAAAACTCAAAACAACTTCCTATTATTCTCAATGTATGCAACTTTCAAAAATCTGAATCCTGAACTACTCTCTTGAAACTCTCTGATGTAGAGACGCTGTTCCATGAATTTGGACATGCACTCCATGCAATGCTTGCTGAGTCAAAATATCCTGAACTTAATGGATTTAATGTTGAGTGGGATTTTGTAGAGCTCCCTTCTCAACTCTTGGAAAGATGGGCAAGTGAGCCTGAAGCATTAAGACAACTCTCCAAGCATTACCAGACATGAGAGGCTCTCCCAGATGAGATGTTGGAAAATATTAAAAAGCTCTCTACCTTTATGATGGGAAACTGGGTCGTTAGACAAAATGAACTTGCAATCGTTGATCTCATGCTCTATTCAGATAAAGTACCTGAAAATATCGAAGAACTTGATCAAAAGATTCTTGAAATTGTCAATCAGCATTCTCTCTTTAAAAGAGATGAAAGATACCAGATGTATTGCTGTTTCTTGCACATCTTTGGAGGAGGGTATGCAGCAGGATACTACAGCTATATGCGAGCAGAGGCGCTTGAGGCAGACGTTTTCTCAAAAATAAAGGAAAACTGACTCTTTAATCCTGAGATCTGACATCACTATAGAGATCAAATCTTGGCTCAAGGAACTAAAAAACCTGCAATTGAACTTTTTGAGGATTTTATGGGAAGAGAACTAGATCCACAAGCGTTAATTGAAAAATATGATTTGTAAAATAAAAAGGCTCAAGGGGAAAGACTTGAGTTTTTTTTACTCATAAAAAATATCTGAAGAAGTAAGGCTTCTTTTGAATCTTGAATGAAAAAAAGATAAAAGTCTGACTTTTAATCTTCTTTTAAGCTTTTTGCACAGACAAAAGCAGAGCTTCGACATCGCTGAAGATTATAACCTCAAGTCTTACCTGTTATATTAAGGGCCTCTCCCAACACATAGCAACCAGGAAGTTTATGAAGCTGAAAATCATCTCCTACTTCTGCAAAGTTTAGTCCTCAACTCATTACTTTGGATTCATCATAGGACCTGAGCGATGTTGGAGTAAGTGTAAGAGTATATGTCCTTAATCCACGAGGAGCTTTGAGGTAGGAAAGGAGTCTTTTGGTTATTTGATTAGCTGGAATGGTAATCTTGATCTGAGCTTTTTTAGAAAAGTTTGGATCAAAGTATCCAAGCCAAAGAGAGGCATTAAATATTGCAGGTCAACTCACCCCTCGATGAGTAAATAAAACTACACGATCATCTTGATAAACTTGCTTCCTATCCAAGAAAAGCTTTGTCGTTGCCTCAACAGAGCTTCAAGAAAGGGAAGAAAGGTCCTCTTTGGTATTGAGCCCGCACAGTGCTGGAGCAGGACTTTGATAGGACAAATTATGATCCTTTACAAAATGGAAAATAAAGTCAGATCCTCAAACCTTAGGGAAGGACATTCCCCCTGTTGCAATCACTACCCTTTTGGATTGAAAGACACCTTGTGAAGTGATAATTGTGAAAAAATCTCAAGTTTTTTGGATCTGAGAAACTGATGTCGAATAGTGGATTTGAGTCAGATTTTCCTGATTTTTTTGTACAAGAAAATCTACCAGTTGCTTGGATTTATTGGATTCAAGGAGCATTCTCCCATTATCCTCTTGCTTGGATCAAATGGAAAAAGAATCTAAAAACCTGATCATATCAGATGGTCAAAACTGCCCCAAGACCTGATGAACTCTAGCAGTTTGATCTCAAAGATAAGTTTTGAAGCTAGCTCTGAGATTGGTAAAATTACACCTCCCCTTTCAAGACAAAAGAATCTTAATCCCAGGAGAGGTATTTTGTTCAAGAATCAGTTTTTTCCACTCTTTAGGTAAATGCAGTCAGAGGAAAAGCCCGCTTGCTCCAGCTCCAATAATACAGCAATCAAGCATTCTTAACTAAAAGAATTAAAAACAATCTCTACAGCAGTAATGAGCGCATCACCAAAATAGAGGAAAAACAAACAAGCCGCAATAAAGCTTCCTATTCCAAGGATAGCCCCTGCAATAATATCAGAAATTCGGTGCACCTTGAGGTATCGCCTACTTCGCCCTACAATAGCTCCAAATCCCAATGCACAAGTATAAAGCATTGGTTTTAAAAAGACAGGTAAGAAAATAGATAAAATAGCTGCAAGCGTTAAACAAATTACAAATCATGCAGTAGTATGCCCGCTCGGGAATGAGTAATCTGAAAGTTTAAGTAATGCATCAGAAGGTCTCATCCTCTGTGTAATTCTCTTAAGCCCCCAAAAGATCAAACTTGAAACAACAATACTACTCAACGCAATCCCTAAAAGCTTCCACTGGCCATAGTATACGAGCACAAACGTAAGGAGAGAATAAGAAATTCCTATCGTCTCCATCGCAATTGCATGCGAGATAACAAGTGCAATTTTCTCAAAAAAAGGAGTCCTCATTTTCTTTAACTGATGGTTCTGGTCTCGTTTAGCAAAAAACTCTGGGAATGTCAACAATATGATCGTCATAACGGTCAAAATTCCTGCTAATCAGAGAGAAAGATAGGTTAATAACTTTGGTGAGAACATTCCTCCTCTTTTGAGAAAATAAAAGAAAAGTCTGACTCCTGAAAATAACTATATTCAGAAGTCTGATTTTTTATGCTTTTTTTACTGCATCTGCAACCACTTGAGCTACTGCTTTATCCAGTGCTCATGGGATAATTTCATCTTTAGTTGGAGTTTTAACATAGTCTGCGAGAGCCTTAGCAACTGCGATAAGATGCTTATGCTCAATCTGTGGAATTCTTGCCTCTAAAATACCTTTGAAGAGCCCGGGGAATGCTAATACATTATTGACTTGATTTGGGAAATCAGAGCGCCCTGTAGCAACAATAGCTGCTCCTCCAGCATAGGCTTCTTCTGGCATAATTTCTGGTTCTGGATTGGAAAGTGCAAAAATAATAGGATCTTGATTCATAGTACGAACCTCATTTGATAAGATCAGATTTGGTCTACTTACTCCAACAAATACATCTGCACCAACCAGCACCTCTGCAAGTGTTCCTGCTTGATCATTGAGATTGGTAGCAATTCGAGGAGTTTTGTATTGATTCAGATCAGTTCTCTTTGAATGAATCGCACCCTTGGAATCAGTAATAATGATATGTTTTGCTCCATATGCTTGCAGAAGTTTAGCAATAGAAAGTCCAGCTGCTCCTGCTCCAGCGATAACGATCTTGATCGATCAGATTTCTTTTCCTGTTAATTTAAGAGCATTGATAAGTCCTGCGAGTACGACAATAGCTGTTCCATGTTGATCATCATGAAAAACTGGAATATTGAGCCTCTTTTTTAATTCATCTTCGATATAAAAGCAATTTGGTGCTGAAATATCTTCAAGATTGATCCCTCCGAAAGTTGGTGCAATATTCTCAACGATTGAAATAATTTCATCTGGATCTTGAGTTTTTAAGACAAGAGGAATCGCATCTACACCTCCAAACTCTTTAAAAAGAATCGCCTTTCACTCCATTACAGGTAAACCAGCAAGTCCTCAGATATTTCCAAGTCCAAGTACTGCGGTTCCATCACTAACCACAGCGATAGTCCTTCCCTTTCGAGTATAATCATAGGCTGATTCAGGATTTTTTGCTATTTCTAGACAAGGTTGTGCAACACCAGGACTATAATAAGTGGACATATCATCTCTCGTCTCAAGAGGAACACGAGATGAAACCTGAACTTTACCAGCATATTTTTTGTGCTCAATGAGTGAGCTTTCATAATAATTTGTTGACATACTATCTTATATAATGAAATTTAAAACCTAAGGAATCTTAATAAAAAGACTCTCTTAAAATGATATTTTTTTGAATAGGTATTTCAAGCAATATTTACTTGTATTTATATATTAAATATCTATACTATAAAAAAACAAAATGTAAAGTATGAAAAAAAGAACAACACAACTGCTCCTAAAAGGGATTTCCCTTTTTATCTTATTTTTCAGGTACTTTTTGCCAATTATCGCAATATCAGTACTGGTAAATGTAGTCTGTTTCCATTCAAGTATGGAACTCTTCTTAATCTTGTTTTGGAAGTCGATCTTAACTACAGTTATCACTGTTCTCTGCATCCTCTATGGAGTAAAACGAGAACACGATCAGAAACAAAAGTCAAAAATCAGACTTTTCTTTTGGTTTTTCCTTCCGATGATTCCGTATCTGGAATTGATCGCGATCGGATGGTATGAGCACAATATTGTGCTTTTCATCAAGAAAGCACTTGTATATTTGCTGAGCTATGGTGTACTATCTTTTTACTACACCTTTGCAAAGGAAATCAAAAAGATCTCAAAAAGCGCTTGGCAAGTAGCTACTCCAAAGCGGATTCCTTCCAAGAAAAAGAAAAAAAGGAGCTGAAACTCAGCTCCTTTTCTCTAATAAAATAAATACCTGTATCTTTAAGCGATTTCCATATTTTGAAAAGTATCTCTCAACTCTTGCTGAATCTCCTGAAAAGCGAAAGCAAAATTATTTCTAAGATACCCATCTTGGAGGAGATGAACATTTATCTTATCAATGAGATCTTGAATTCCTTGAGTGTAGAGTACAAGATCTGTTTCATTTTTGATTAATCCAGTTGCAAGCTGTCTTTGTAAATCCTTAGTATAAAGTCTCAACTGAACGATTAGTTTTACCACTACATCAACAAAATCAGAACTGAAAGAATGAAGAATACCTCCTCCGTACTGAGCAGTTTGTTCACTTGTCATATCAAGTACAGCAAAGAGAGCATCACAAGTTTGTGAAATTCTATCCAAAAGTGGAGACACCTTAGTAATAGAAGCTGATGGTGAGGCTTTAAGTTCGTTCATTTGATCATATGTGAAAGAGCTAAAATATCCGCATAACGGTTGCTAATTTCCTAAGAAATTACATTTCATTGACAATTCAATTTTAACAAAAAAACAAAAAAAGTAAAAAAAATCAGACCACCTAAGTCAGATTTTTCTTGCCATTTTATTTTTTTATGATAAAGTATTTTTAATAAAGAGAAAAGATAGGTAATAACTAGATTCTAAAAGTAAAAAAACTAAATATAGTCAAAATACAGCTTAACTCCTGGTAGCTCCTCTGCAAAGATTTGCAAGAAATGCTCCCAAACTGGCTGATCAATTTTGACCAATCCAGAATCCTGCTGACGAACCAGGCTCCAAAGATCAGAATTAGGATTTTTTTTCTGCATTTGTTTAAAATCTCCTGGATTGTAAATCAATGAGGCAATAAATACTGATGATATCTTAGAAAAATCTATTTCAGCCCTTAAATTCCTCAGAAGTTCACGATAGAGGTTTTCATAATTTGCAACAGGCAAAAGCGGAAGGAATCTAAGTCCTACTTTGTAGCCTCTGGAAATTAGTGTTTTAACTGCAGCGATTCTTGCTGCTAAGGGAGCGGTACCCTTTTCATATTTATGAATAATCTCCTCAGGATTAAACGAAAATGAAAACTCAGTATTTTGAGGTATTTCCCCCTCATTTGCAGAAAAAATTGAATTAATAACCGGACTTTTTGTTCTTGTCTCCATCAAGACTCAATCAAACTGCTCAAAAAAAGGAATAAAAGTCTGATTAAACTCTGTAAGCATATCGATTCCTTGGATATCACTATAATTACTCGCATAAAAGCTGATCTGTCCCTGATATCCGTCTGTTCTCAAGGAAAGGATCTGATTTTTGATTTTTTCTTTTATCTGATCATAATTTACAAAAATAACACTATGCTGAGTCTTGAAATTTGCCTTGAGATAACAATACTCACAATCAAAGACACAATTAAGACTTGTCTTAAAGAAAAATGATTTTCCTGGTCGACCATAGTTTTCTGGAACAGGAAGTATGGGAATATGATCTTGAGTAGCAAGAATAATTGCAGGAGCAAGGCGTTGATTGCCAATATTTTTATCAAAAATATTTTTGTAATGGTCAATCTCTAGGACCTGCGCTCAAGGGAATTTACCAAGAATCCTCTGCGTCAAGGGAAAGGACTTTGCCTTGGTCTCTACATAAATCAGCATGAGCTAAGAAACTATTAAAAAAAACCGACTAGCCGTAGCAATACCTATCATCTCTCCCTAAGGAAAGGTGGGTAGCTCCTCACTATCTTGGAGATAGGATTTTACTCCCATGAAATAAGTCGAGAATTTTGATAAGCGGTTTCACTGCGAGAAAGTCAGCCTCAATTCTTTTATAGTTTTTTGCCAAAGAATGTCAAATAAAATATACGAGAACAGATTCCAAAGCAACAAAATCGTTAAGAGGAATTTTTCCTTGCAAAAATTAAGCAAAAAAATATGATCTGGAATGAAAAATATCAAGAGAGGATAAAGAGACAAGGCTCGTTTGTATATCCCGGCAACCTGACAATCGTTAAGGTGCTCCATCCTACCCTTTGGGAAAGATATGACAAAATCTGACTTTTGACAAAACTTTCCTAGCTATGGGAAAGATTTTTTTGTCTTTACTCAGAGAATAAGGTTGGATCTTGATATTGATCAGACTTTTATTCTTTTTTTCTTTAAGATGAAACAATTTTTGACCAGTGAATCCGTTACAGCAGGGCATCCAGACAAGATTTGTGATCAAATCTCAGATGCTATCCTAGATGCTTGCCTTGCACAAGACAAAAATGCAAGAGTAGCTTGTGAAGTACTTATTAGCGGGAAACATTTGATAATCGCAGGAGAGATCACAACTACTGCTCTTGTGGATTACAGGGCTATTGCCAAACAGATAATTAGTCAGATCGGATATGATAGTCGAGAGAAGGGATTTAATCCAGAAGAAGCAGAAATTGAATGTATAATTCAAACGCAATCTCCAGATATTGCAATCGGAGTTGATACTTGATGAGCAGGAGATCAGGGAATTATGTTTGGATATGCAAGCAACGAGACAAGTAGCTTTTTACCAATGAGCATTGATCTTGCGCACAAACTTGCCCATCAACTCGAAACAGTTAGAAAAAACTGAGTAATCCCTCAACTTGGCCCTGATGGGAAGACACAAGTTACGATTTGTATCGAAGATGGGCAAATTTCCCACATAGATACGATTGTTATCTCCTCTCAACACTCAGCAGAAATTTCTCTTGCAGAACTTCAGAAGCAAATCAAAAAAGAGGTTATCGAACCTATTTGCTGAGAACTAATTACGGAGCAAACAAAAATCTATATCAATCCAACTGGGATTTTCCTTATCTGATGACCAAGTGGAGATACTGGGCTCACGGGGAGAAAAATTATCGTTGACACCTATGGTGGAATGAGCAGACATGGAGGTGGCGCTTTTTCAGGGAAAGATCCAACAAAAGTTGATAGAAGTTGAGCGTACATGGCAAGATATCTAGCAAAAAACATCGTTGCAAGCGGACTATGCTCAAAATGTGAGATTCAAATCAGCTATGCAATCGGAATTACGCAGCCAATAAGTATTTTTATCGAAGACTTTGGAACTGCGAAATGTGATCTCAGTCAGCTTTCTGAAACTATTTTAAAGCATTTTGATCTCAGGCCTCAAGGAATTATTAACTTTCTCAATCTCAAAAGACCAATCTACCAACAAACCGCTTGCTATGGACACTTTGGGGAAGAGGACCTTCCACGAGAAAGACTAGATAGTATCGAACTTTTTAAATCTCTCCAATAATAAAGAAAAACTGACCTCTCGATGAAGTCAGCCTTTTTTATTTCTTTACAATTCACTAGTTTACTCCTCCTGTAAGAGTATTCAAGGTAACCGTATCTCCAACTTCTTTGTGAAGAGGTACTTGAATCTCCATACCAGTTTCGATAGTTGCAGGCTTGGTTCCAGACTGAGCTCTGTTTCCCTTAATACCAGGAACGGTCTCAGTAATCACATAAGAGATAGTAGAAGGAAGAATTACATTGATCACATTTCCTTTGTAAATCTGAATGTATACATCAAGATTATCCTTGAGATACCCCGTAATATCCTCAATTGTATCCGCTGGGATATCATGGATCTCTCCAGTGTCATTTTCCATAAATGAGTAAGTATCTCCACTATTGTAGAGGTATACCGCATTTTGAGTAGCGATATCTGCCTGATCCATTGTTGTACCTGATTTTACGGTAATATTTTGCACTCCGTTTGTAAGGAGATTTCTTACCTTGTAGGTATAAGATCCTTGTCTTTGTTGCATCTGCATAAAAGAGAGGTCAAGAACCTTAAAAAGCTGTCCATCCATTTCAAGTACAGTTCCCTTTTTTACTTCTGCAGCGTCAATTTTTACCATTGTTCTTTCTGATCAAAATTTAAAAACTCTCTTTCTAGAGTATTGATTTGAACGAATTTTGCAAGTCAGAATTTTATTTCTTTATTTGATTATTTAATATATGTTTTTATTCCCCCTTATTTTTAATAAATTCTTATTATTTTATCTTTTTACTTGATATGTTGTACGAAATACATATAATAAATCTGTTCAAGTTGTATTTCTTTCTTGAACGAGTGAAGCAATCAGCTTTATTAAAACACCCACCCTAGTCTTTGTTTTAAGACTAGGGATTTTTTGTTCTCAGATAAAAACTTGATTTATCTTTGAGAATATATATATCATGTATTTGTAAATAAGGATTTTACTTTTATAATTTGACACTCATGCAAAATAATCGAACAATGAATCTTCAAGAGCTTAAATCATTTGGGCGAGAAATATCTCGAACAAAATGAAAGGGAGGTAGCCTATTTTTGATCGGATTGGCCCTTGGATTTGCTGGCTCTCTTTTAGGATTTGGAGCGGGCATTGGAACTGAACTTCTCGGATGGGACCCAGAAACAACAGAAGAGATAATAAACCGGATAGCAACCCTTGCGGACCTACTAATAACAGCAATGTTTGTCCCACTAATCCTTGGCTGGGCGAAAAAAGAAGATCTATGATTTAGAGACTTCTGGACTATGATCAAAAGAAAAGAAATTAGCAAGATTCTAGGAGCACAATTCCTTGTTGGAATTATTCTAGTTCTATGGATTTTCCTTTGTGCAATTCTTGCCCGAACAGTCAGTACTGTAGTGGTAGCTAATCATGGAAAATCTATGATTATAGTTCCTATAATGATTATTGGAGTACTTGTTTTTGGACTATTAGCAATCAGGTTTTCCTTCGTAAATCAAACCATTGCAGACAAAAATTTAGGAGTAATCGAAGGATTTAAATACTCATGGAAGATTACAGAAAATCATTTTTGGGATTTAATAAGATTTCACATCTACTTTCTTCTCTGGAATATTTTGGGACTACTCTGCCTCATTGTAGGAGTTATCTGGACCTCTACTATGCGACAGATTGCATTTTCAAAACTCTATCTTGAACTTTCAGAACAAGCAGATAAAGCTGAATAATATCTTCAGTAAATACTAGCCTCAGATAAACTCTGAGGTTTTTTATATAAAAGAGTCTTGAGGTTTAATTCTCTATTAAGTAAGGACTGTTCCCCTTGATTTTCTATAAGGAACCCTTACAGTTAAGACCTGTTTTTGATCAGATTTTTAATACTTTTTTGTTTTTTTGGATGCATGAGCTTATCTTTGACTGACCGACGGAAAGACTTGATACCTGGCTAACAAAACAATTTCCTTATTCGAGGAATTTTTTTCATCATATCTTGTCTAGGAATGGAATTCTTGTCAATGGCAAAGCTGCAAAAAAATCACTCAAACTCAAGCCATGAGATCAGGTAATGATTGATGATTTGGAGAGATATCTTTCTCCAGTTCTTCTTGAAGAAGCTCCAAATATTGATATTCCTATTCTCAAGGAAACTACAGACTATCTTGTAATAAATAAGCCTAAAGGAGTTTTGTCTCACCCTAACAGCATTTGGGATGTTGGTAAACCAAGTGTTGTAGGTTTTCTCTATCATCACTTTAAGGAACTACCAAGCATTGGAAATTTTATCAGAGCGGGACTTTTGCATCGTTTGGACAAGGATACTGACGGACTCATGATTATTGCAAAAACTGAAGCCTGACTCCAACATTTCAAAAAACTCTTTCAAGAAAAATCAGAATCTGAAACGCTAGAATCCAAAGCTCAAATACCACTTCACAAACGATATAGAGCCCTATGCGAGATTACCCCTGAGGGGCAGATCTTTTTAGATAAAATCAGTTCTCAACTCCCCTTCACAATCTCAGAGATCGTCAAAGCAAAAGTTCCAAATCCCCAAAACAAACTCTGAATCACACAAATCCAAAAAATAGAGAAAAAACCTGACGGAAGGATTCAGGTTTTTCTCCAGATTTTCACAGGAAGAACGCATCAGATCAGATATCACCTCTCCTCTCATGGGCTACCAATCCTCGGAGACTATCTCTATGGGAAGGAAAGTGAGGAAGCGATGCAACTCACTGCGTATCAGCTGGAGTTTGAGGATTTGGAGGGCGAGAAGGTGAAGATTATGATTTAATCTATTATTCAGATTTAGCAATTCGCTCTTTTACGAGTTGTTCTACTTTTTTTTAGCTTTTTCAATCAGGTCACTATCTTCTTGATCTGCAAGTTGAATAAATTTTAAATATGACTGAATAGCTTCAGCATATTTTTTTAGCTTTCAAAAAACTTTTCCTAAATTATAATGAGCATATGCATGGTTTGGATCTAGTTCAATTGTTTTTTTATAATACGGGATTGCATCCTCATATTTTTCTAGTTTTAATAAAACATTTCCCAAATTATTATAAGATAAGCTATAATTTAACATGTTTTTCAAAGCGTTTTGATAAGCTTCAATTGCTTTTTTATCTTTTCCTAATTGATTATAAATACACCCTAGATTATTATGAGCATTTATATTATTTTCTTCAATTTGAAGAGCCTTTTCGGAAAATTTTTCTGATTTATAGAAATCTTTTTTTCTTAAAAAAGTAACTCCTATATTATTTAAAATAGTTGATTGAAGTAGCTTTTCTGGACTTGCAACATAAATATGTAGTTGGTTTTCAATATATTCATAGGGATTCCAATTTTTAAATATCAAAATCCCTTCTTTTTTCTTTTGCAATTTTTTTCGCTCTTGTTTATTTTCTAGAAGTTCTGGAGTAATTTCTGTATAATTTCGTTCTTCATCTGTTTGGAAAGGGGTAAAATCTTGTCGGTACCATTTACCATCTGAAGTAATTAGAATTGTACTTGCATGTTTAAATAAAATAACAGCGAGATATGAGATATCCAACTCTTCTAGTAGAAGTCCCCCTAATAGGGCAGACCCTAAACAGTTGATCTCTGCAGTCTTTATCATTTCTGAGGGGATGTTTGCCATCGTCTGATAATCAAAGCTACTTACTTTTTCTTGAATGTGTTTAGCAATTGCTAATTCTTTTTCTGAAATCAGATTTTTATCTCCTGTTTTTCTGACTTTTTCAAGTTCAGATTTTAATATTGGGAGTTTTAGTGCATCCGTTAACTTTGTCTTTAAAAATGGCAAATCAACGCCTAAATTTTTTCTTAAAAAATTTCGCATATGATTGTCACCTTTAGGGGCAAGCATATTACTGATTAAGTTTTCCTTTCCTCTACGAAATATTGCCGTATAAAGCTCTGTCTCAGGTGTTTGGATCACTCTCAAAATCTGGCTTTGCACCTTTTCTTGAAACTTATAATAAGGACATTTTTTAGTTTCTCGCGACTTTTCTCATTCTTCCTTGGAGCTATCTCTTTTGAGAGCTTTGAAAGCAGTGGTTAAGAGCTCTTTTCTCATAGCATTAAGTTGATCTGTGCTAGAGTTTTCTCAGAGTCTTGCGAGTCTTTTTTCATAAGCCTGCTTGCCTAATAATCGCTGATCAACTTCACTCAATTCCTCCTCAGAAAGTGAGATATTGCGAGGAAGAGCATCAGAATTTTTTGTTTTTTGCTGAAGGGAGCATCCATAAGAATAAAACTGTTGAGCAAGGTCTTGAGCAAGTTTCGCTTCTTCACTTTTATCATCTGAGGGGAAGAAATTTGCAAAGTAAAGCCCTGATTTTTCAAATTTTCTTCCAAGCTCAAGGAGTTGGTTTGCTCTTTCATTTTGTTTTTCGGGCTTATGTTTGAGGGTATCGTGATCAATCTTTCTAATGATTTCCATCATTTCCCAAAGTTGCAAGTCTTGCGGGAGAAAAAGAGCAAGCTGATCTTGCCACTTCTCCAAAATCTGACTTTCCTCAAGAGCTTCTCGTTCTTCCCTTGGTAAAAAATAAGGACAAAGATTGTCATGCACTTTACACCGCTCTGCAAAAAATTCTTGATCAGCAAAATCATTGAAGGGCCTATGTTCAAGAGCTTCTGAGATTTTATGAGAATTGAAAGCTGGAGTGTTCATTTTATAAATGATTTTATAAACACCTTATTATAACTATTTATTTGCCAAAATGCAAAAAAGGAGAGAACAACTCTCCTAGAATATAAACAATTCAAAAGAGAAGAAATCAGGATTCTCCTCTCTCTTTTTTTTGGTTAAATAATATCTCTCTTTAATTCTACTTTTGGATAAAATGTTCTAGTGTCTGAATTTTATCCGTTGACACACCAATAGCCCTCTTGACCAAGGGAATCATAAAGCTTGAAGGCACCAAGTGCTTATCGATATAAGTATTGAAAGTCTTTTTCAAAAGCCTTAGAGACAACCATTTCCCTGCAACAAAAACCAGTTTAAAAGGATTTTTAGTCTTTGCCATTTTGATAAACGATGTGAAAGAAAGATCCTCCACTTCCTCAGGATTTTGCACTTTACTAGGGTATGGATGAAAATATCCCAAATCATGATACATCATTCGTTTTGGTACTTTAATGGTATCAAGTGCAGAGATTGGCATTCGTCACTCTCGCCTCAACACACTGTGAAACCAGATTAGGTTAGGTTTTTCTGCTTCTACAAATTTTTTGAGTCTATATGCTTCAAAAACATTTACTAAACTAAGACTCAATCAAAGGTATTTTTTCACAACTCCCCAAAATCCGCTAGGGCAATGACTTCCAAAAAGCTTCACTTGGTACCCCTTGCTCATGAGTAAGTTTTTGACTTCGTGGAGATAGGTTTCAATTCCTCAAATAGGGTTGATAAAATCACTTACGAGAAGGATTTTCTTGCACTTAAAATCAAAGCTCATCTGCTGAAAATTTTCAAATCGCCTATCTTTGCTATAGCGCTGTGCTGTCTGTTTACATTCTTGGGATAAGTGAGAAAAAAAGTCTGGAGTCTGATTTTTGTACTCTTTTATCAAGTTTTCAACTTGGTTTTCAAATTTCTCTTGCAAAGATTGCCCCTCACATCTTGCAATATCATATTCCTCTCTAATAAAAGGCATTAGCCCTCATTTTTTAAATCCAACAACAGGGATTCCCCAGTCTAGGACATTCACGGCACTCAAACCAAAAGTCTCAACACAAAGAGATGGCATCAAACAATAATCAATATTTTCCAAATATCTTGCTACTTCACTGAGAGGCTTTCGTCAAAAAAAGTGAATTTGCTTATATTTTTTTTGGAGTTCTAAAAGACTTGTCTCTCTACTCCCCTTTCCAAAAACATAGAGTTCAAAAGGAAGCTCTTTTTCATATTTTTCCACCATATTCAAGATGAGCTCAAATCCTTTTTCTTTTTCAAGTCTCCCAAGATATAGAAATCCAACTTTTCTCATACTCATTGTCATCTCTGTGATAATAAATACCTGCAGTATAAGAAATCTATGACTATTTTCAAATCAAAATCAGACTTCTCACTTTATCTTTACAAAAAAAGGCATCAAGTGATTTATATCCCAATAGTAAATAAAGTGTTGATACTTCTTTTCTTTTGACATCAAAAGGTGTTTTCTTATCATAGGGAATAAACTTTATCAAACATCAGACTTATGAAACTTTTTTTCTTTGATACAGAAACTACCTGAATAAATCCCTATTTTGATCGCATCATTCAGTTTGGAGGAATTTTTGGAGAATATGACGCGGAGAACTGAACTTTTACCCAGAGATTTGAACTCAATCAATATATCAACATCCCTGGCAATATTCCACCAGAATCCAGTAGAGTTCACGGGATTTACAAGCAAGATCTAGAAAGCTATGGTATGATGGAAAACTATATTATGGGCTTTTTGTGATGTCTTCAAGAAGCTGATTTTGTCGTTGGTCACAATGTAGATTTTGATAAAAATATGCTCAAAGCTGAGGCAAAAAGACTCAATATCAATTTCAACTTTGATCAAGTAAGATGGATCGATACGATGAAATCCGCTACCGACCTTATTCCAGGTAAAAAGAAGCGGCCAAAACTCCAAGAACTCTACACCTTTCTCTTTGGCAAACCATTTGAGGGGGCTCACGATGCAATGGCTGACATCAGAGCAACTAAAGACTGCTTTTTACAACTGATAAGAGCCACCAATCTGCTTGATCATCCGCTTGGAATCACTGAAATCAAACTCAAAAAACAAAATGAGACCAAAAATCAGACTTCTGATTTTATTGATCCCGAAGAAGAGAATGGTCTTGATCTTTCAAATCTCAAAACTAAACGATCAGATAATGAAGTCGCACTAAAGTTTCTTGATCTTGTAGAAAAAGGAGAAGAGAATATTTTCTTGACTGGGAAAGCCTGAAGTGGAAAATCCACCCTCATCAAAGATATTATCTCAGAGGCAAAATCTCAAGGAAGATTCCCTGTAGTCCTGGGATCAACAGGAATTTCTGCATTAAATATCTGAGGGCAAACTGTACACTCCTTTTTTGCACTAGGAGTAGAGCAGATCTATTTCAAAGACTTGGTTTATTTTGTCCAAGATAGCGAAAACAAAAAATTTAAACTCAATAAAGAAAAAATTAAACTCCTTAAACAAGCTCCTTTCGTGATTATTGATGAAATCAGCATGCTTAGCTCCAATATTATAGATTGCATCAATGTTTTGATGACCTTTTACCTCAGGGTAAACAAGGCGAGTTTTGGGAACAAGCAAATGATTTTTGTTTGAGATGTATTCCAACTCCCCCCTGTCAAAACCAATGATTGGATTCAGAAATTTAAAGATATCTATCAAAGTGAACGATTCTTTGACTCCTTTACTTTCAAAAAGCTAAAATTTCAAGCGATCCAACTCCTCAAAAACTATAGACAAAAAGAGGACAAAATCCTGACTGAAATTCTTGATCGTATTAGATCAAAACAGACTACTCATTCAGACTTACAACTTTTAAACAATCAAAAAAAAGAACTCAATTCTGATCCAATACTCCTCTCTACCCACAGGAATAAAGTCGATACGATCAATATGCAAAAGCTTGAAGAGCTCCCAGGGAAACGCTTTGAATTTGAATCTAATACATGGGGGAACTTTAGCAATGCAATGAAAATTGTAGACGATACCTTGATACTCAAAGAAGGAGCCAAAGTGATGCTTACTACCAATGATCCAAAATCTCGCCGAGTCAATGGAAGCATTGGTACGCTTGTTGCTATTGATCCCAAAAAAGAAACCCTAGAAATCCAAATTGGCAGTCAAATTCATAAAATTGCCAAGTTTACACGGGAAAATACCCAAACAAGAATTCTTGAAGATGGAACAATAGCGGAAGATACGATCGGTTATTTTAGACAGTTTCCTCTCCAACTCGCCTATGCGATCACTATACACAAATCTCAAGGGCTAACCTTGGATCAGTGTCAAATCGACCTAAGCGATACTTTTGTCTGAGGACAAGCATATACTGCACTTTCTAGAGTTTCAAGCATAAAGGGACTTCAAATCAAGGGCGAAATCAAACCTGAACATCTCTTCTTTGATCAAAATATTGGCAGATTTCTTGAAAAACTAAAAAGAATCGAAGAACAAAAATCCTAGTCAGTTTTTTATTTTGCATTTTTATGGGAAATTCTTATCATGACAAGGCTATTTAACTAAAAAAACTAAAATCTGAATGAAGTTTACCGTTATCACACTCGGATGTCAGATGAACTATTCTGACACTGCGAGAATAAAATCTGTTCTTAAAAATTGTGGTTTTACACCAGTAGATACCATTGATGAAGCTGAAATTGTCATCTTTGATACCTGCTCTGTTCGTCAAAAGTCTGAAGACAAAGTGACCTGAAAACTCAAGGAGATTCCTCTCAGCAAAAAAGTTTGGATCACTGGTTGCATGATTCAGCACAACATGAGAAATAAAAAAGTTTCCTCAGCTGCAAACATCCCAGCAAATCTTAATACCGGAAATTTCTCTGGGATTGTGCTCACCAAAGAGCCAAAAATCATAGGTCTTAGCTCAGATGAGATCAACCAACTCCAAAAGGCTGACACCACGGATATTGTAGGGATTAATCATGCGTTCAATCCTCTTTTCCACAATCTCTCTCAAAAGTGGACGAATATCGAGCTCTTTTTCCGTATTGACGATACGGGATTTTTGCCCCTTATGCTCAAAAGACTCGGCTATGAAGTAAGCTATGACAAGGAAATTACCAACGAGTACTCAACTATCGTCCCAGAGGGAATAAATTCGAGTATGAACGCGCACAATAAAACTGCCTACATCCCTATTTCCAGCTGATGTAACCAGTTTTGTGCTTACTGTATTGTACCTTTTGCTAGAGGACTGGAAAAACGATTCCCTGTAGAGCAGATCGTCAACGAAGCTAAAATTCACCTTGCAAACGGAGTCAAAGAAATCTCCCTCCTAGGACAAATCGTAAACAAGCATCCAGATTTCATCACTATTATCAAAGAAATCCTCAAACTTGAAGGGCTTGAGTGGTTAAGATATACTTCTCCCTATCCAACCTATTACAGTGATGAACTTCTCGCACTCCACGAAAATGAGCCAAAACTGTGCCCCCATGTCCACATTCCTTTCCAATCTGGATCAACACCGGTATTGAAAAAAATGTTCCGTGGATACAGTGCAGAACAGTGTTATGAATTTATCGATAAAATCAGGGCTCTCAAGAGACCAATCTCCATCACAACCGATATCATCCTAGGATTTCCAGGTGAGACGGAAGAGGATTTTCAAGAGACGCTAAAACTGACTGAATACGGGCGTTTTGATATGATTTATATGGGAATTTATTCCAATCGTCCAGGGACATTTGCAGATAGAAAATATCCTGATGATATCCCTTATGCAGTAAAACACGCTAGACGAAGCCAACTTAATGAGCTCCTCTACCGCATTTCTGCAGAAAATAATCAAGCTGAAGTGGGCAATACGAGAACGATGATCATCAATGAAATCGCTCAGAATTGAGATCTCTTTGGATATACTGATAATATGAAACAAATCGCTATCAAGTCCTGTGAAGCAAGCAAAAAACTTGAAATCTGAATGCTTGTCCCTGTTCGTATCATCAAGGGAGTGGTTTTCAAACTAGAAGGAGAACTGCTCAACCAATAAGTCTTGCAAATCGCAGCAAAAACCGTACACTGAAGGCAATCAATGACAAACATCAGACTTTATCCCTATTTTTGACTACTATGGCACTAAATATCAGAATTGATGGAGGTTTTCAAATTGAAAACGAACTTTTCTTTGGTTATACCTATACTCATAATGGGCTTATTAATCTTGCTTCTGAAGTAGGTCCAGAGATGAGATACCATGAAAGCCCACAGATCATCGTAGATTATCCAGGAGAATATGATATTCATGGACGATCAATTAAAGCTTTTGTTGGCAAAAACAGTAAGCTCAACTACCTTATCCAAGGGAAAAATAAAAAATTCTGAATTATTCAGTCTGCAGATATTTTAGAGTCTGATGATATTGATGGGATGGATACTTGGCTCTATAGAGGCGAAAACATCAGCAAAAAATTTGAACAGCTTGAGATGGAAGGAGACCTCATCAATCTTGATACTTACGGTCAAGAGCCTGTTGCTGATACAAATTAAAATAATACAACCCTCTTTTGAGCTTTTTCAAAAGGCGGATTTTATTTTTTGGCAAAATATACTAAGATATTTTTCCCCCATTATTTGAACAACTTATAAATGATCTCAATTGATAGTAGCTCATAATATAAAAACTATAAAAAAGACTGACTTTTGAGGTCAGTTTTTCTTTAAAGAGAGAAGTCAGCCAAACAACAAGTGATACACCTATTGAATGACTGACTTATGATTACTTCTTGGATCTTTTCCGAAGGAGTTTTTGTAAAGTAATTCTTCTTATATAAAAGTCTTATTTATAAGTCTTATTAAAGCGATTATCGTCAGAACACATACAAAAGCCCCTAAATACACATTGAATAAACCATAGATTATGATTCCAAAAATAAGAATTACTGAAAGAACCATGAATCTAAACTTAAACAGATCTGTATCAAAAGCAGCACCCATCACGCCTAGGATGGCTATCAAAGTTATTATTACACCACCGATAAGGTGACGAAACATACCTTTTCTACCTTGATAGACAGTTTTTGTCTTAGTTTCAAAGCCCATTTTGCTATTGTATCTGATCATTCTTTTGATCTTGAAGTGATCAACACAACGAGTTCCTATTGAGTTGGTTATCGGCTCAACTCTTGTACTGTCCTCAAGAAGAATCCATTTACCCTCTAGCAATAGAGCTGAGAGTTTCTCGTCCCCCGTTCCCGGAGTCGATAGCCAGTTCTCGACAGAAATACCTCTTTCCTCTAAGGATTTGAGAATAAAGTTCTCTTTGACTTGAGCGAAGGACGTTCCTACTCCTATTAGCAGGAGGAGGAATAAGGTCAGAATTTTTGTTTTCATTATACTTGTGCATCCCTATTAAGGCTTTTTCAAGCCCAGACTTTGGATACTCTGGTCTGTTTATTTATGATCATTTTGTTTTACGTAAGTTATTATACGTACTTTATATATAATGTCAAGATAATATTTAAGTAAGATCATGTTATCTATTTTTTAATTCTACTCAGGGACGAAAAACACAAGTCAAACCTGAAGAGTTGACTTTTATTTTTACAAATTTTATTCTAGCATATCATCTTCCAAAATCGCACAGGATTTGATCGTATCGAGCCAATAGTAACCCTCTGGACAGATCGGCGCAAGTTCTTGCTTTTCATTTACTGTTTCTGTCCCTGAGGATTCTCCACAGCCTACCAAAACCAAAAATCAAAGCATAACCACAAAAACTATTATAAATCTCATCATCTCACAAACCAAAATAAAATTAAAAAAAGAAGAAAAAAATCAGACTTTTTATACTGTTTCTTCCACGAGTTCATCTTTATATTTTTCATATAGTGCTACAACATCCTCCTCTCCCTCATACTTTGGGAAAAGCATCTGCCCCATTGCGATTTTAGTGTGGCACTGATCTGCAATTTTGACCGTATTCTCACATCGAGTATCGATTTGCTCAGTGCTATAGCCATTTTTGCTTGCAATACTGCGAATCTCCTCCTCAGACATAATATGATTGAGCGTATCATATTTTCTATGATTTGGATCGTAAAGCCTAAGGTTATCCTTGATCGCCATTGCTAGTTCTTGAGTAGGTTTGTCCTCTTTTTTAGGATAAAAATAGTGATTAGTAAGGATACAAGAAATATTTAACTCCTCAGAAAGTTGGAGGAGGGTTTGATTGATCTTTGCAATCTGAGGGTGTGTCTTTTCATCCTGTACTGTAATCTCCAAATAACAGTTTTCAGCACCAAGAGCACCTCTCACAAGGAGTAAAATTTCCTTTACCTTGTCTAGAGATTCCCCACTATTGAGCATAGTTGCAATTCGAGAATGAGTACCTCAGATAAGCGCTATAAGTTGGGTATTAAACCTCTTGAGCGTTGCCAAATCGATTTTTGGGAATTTTTCTACTCCTTGCTGCCCTGCAAAGGTTGTTAGATTAAGGAGATTTTGATATCCTTCAAAATCCTTGGATAACAAGGTCATAGTTCAGATTTCTTTGTTTTTTGCAGATTGGATATCTAGAACAAATCCAAGTTCGACTCCTATAATTGCATTAATATCTAATTCTTTCCCCGCCTTGAAGTGCAAAATTGCTCCATACATCACCCCCATATCCGTCAATGCAATCGCATTCTGTCAGAGATCTTTTGCGGTCTGCGCAATGATCTTTGGGCTTCCAATCCCCTCAAGAAATGAGTAAGTACTATATCCGTGCAAATGAACGTATGCCATCGCTTATCTTACAAAAAAGGATAAAAATCTGATTTTTGATCTTGTTTACTCTTGGAGGTTATGCTCCTTAGCATAGTCAATCTCAACTTGTTTGAGCGTATCATAAAAGTACAAATACACTAATGACATCAAAACTGTCAGTCCTCCCATAAAGTAAAGCTGCATATCATTATACTCTGAAAAGTTGAAAACAATTTCCACAACTGGTGCTGTAATTGCAATTTCCAAAACGTATTTGATATTTACATGTTGAGTCTTAGCATACTCCAAAAGAATTTTGTACGCCTTAACGAGAATGATTGTAATCGGAACTGCATGAATAACCCCTTCTGGAGGAATAACTCCCTCTGCAATGCTCTCAGAATTTCCAAGGCTTGCGCTTTGCACGATTGCTGCAAAGATTATGGCAAAAGACTTGAGCAGTCTAGCAAACATATATCCCACAATCGAAAGAATCACTCCATAAGTACAGAGATTTACAATTTTGTCGATAACAAGACCAAACTGCTGTCAATGATGTTGGCGTGTATCTAGCAAAGAAGTCAGATTTTTTTGTATTTTTTTCATAAAAGAATGTTTATTTTTGATCAATAAAAAGTATGTTCTTAGCTTAACGAAACTACGCTTTTTTGCAAGTTTTTCTTGTTTTATAAAAAAACTCTGACTAAGTTCAGAGTTTAATTTTTTTAAGCAGAATATTGTTCAATCTTTTCCTTGTAGAAGATCTTTGGATTTGCTCCGAGGAAACCTTCTTTGATCTCATGATTTGTCCCTACAAATACTGTAGGCACAGACATAACTCCATATTCTTGGGCAAGTTCTTGAGCCTCGTCAATATCAATCTTGAGGATCTTTACTTTTGTTGGATCTACCTCTTCTGCAAGTTCATCAAGGATTGGAGAAAGCATTTTACAAGGTCCACACCAAGTAGCAAAAAAGTCTGCCAAAATTACTCCATCAAAAGTAGACAAAATGTTGTCAAATTCAGCTTTAGTATTTACATATTGTACTGCCATTGTATTATATTATTAGAGTATAAAATAATGATTTATTTGATATGAAAGACGGTTTTAAGGTTTTTCTGAAACTGATCAAAAAGTTCTTTATTGAGGAGATAATAGATTTTTTTACCAACCCTCTTGGTAGAAACAATTTGGACTCTCTTGAGCATACTGAGATGATGTGAAACTAATGCTTGAGGCTTAGCTAGGAGCGTTGTTATTTCGCATACACACATCCCTCCGACAAGAGGACAGTCACAGTCAGGACAGCTACAGATTTTCTTTGGATTGCTATAAGCATCTGCCAAAAGACAGAGAATTTTAATTCTATTTTGCTCAGCACTCACCTGAAGAATATCAATAAAACCTTCTAAGTTTTTGAGTCCTGTAACACAAGCCTTTGCCATCTTCTACTGATTCAAATAAAACAACATAGTTATACATATATATATTTAAAATGCAAGTTTTTATCTTTAAAAAAAGAAAAAGCCCCAAAAATCAGACTTTGAAGCTCTTTTCTACTGAATGATACCTTTATCCTTAAGGGCTTGGTAACAATTCCCATCTTCATGAAGTGCAATCCCCTTAGCCAAAACATCTGCTGGGATATCTTTAAGCATAGTTGTGATACGAACTCCTAAATGATTAGCCAACGTTTGTGCATAATTTGGGTTTAATGGGTCGTATTGTGTTGCCCACTCACGTAAAGTAGTAGTTGGGAAATAACGTGTACTCCCTCATGGTGTCTGCCACCCTTTAACCATCTTGGTAAGGGTAGCCCACCCCGCCTCCAAAGTCGAAAATATAGCAAACCCTCTCTTATCTTTTTTTCCACCGTCTCCCCTCATTTTCAAATTTCAAGGATTTTTATTCCTCACGGCAGGCGTCCTACGATATTGAGAATACCTCTCATCCCAAACTGACTCAATCTGCCTTACAATCTGATCGTTAGATATCTCAACCTGTCCTGGAGAAGATAATTTTGCCAAGACATAAAGCTGACCATACCAGGTTTTTTCCTTATCAGTAAAATTAGTTGACCCTGATAAAAGTTTTGTTTTAAAGAAGACTCCTAGATCAATAAAACGGACCTTTTGGAGATTAGACAAACAAGTGCCTTTTAGTTTTGTTTTTCCTTCTTTATCAAGACTAGAAAGGAAAGCATCTCGGTTTTGTTCAATCTTTAAAAGAAATTCTGGTTTAGCACGAACAATTGATAATGCATTTTGATCCGACCGCTCAACATTATTCGGATTTTTATCACTTATTTCCTGTGATTTCTCAAGTATAGAAGAAGGCATAATATAGTAAATTATTTAATAAAAGTAAATTTTTTAATAAAAGTTAATTATTTTCATCAAGCTCCTTTAAGAGCGCATCATCAAGCAATAAAACAGCAATTCCCAACAAAAAAGCTAAGATATAAGCTCGATTCTTGTTCTCAGGTAGGAAATATTGATCTAACCACCCCCGAACAGCCCACCATACCATCATTATTGCTATTGCAGAGAGAAGGATTTTTAGATTTACCCTAAGATGAGATTTAAAACGTTGCATCTGTATAAATAGGAAAAGATAAATTTTTTTAAATTATACTCTTTTTATTATTTTTTTGCAAAAAAAATTAAAAAATAAAAACAGAGAGAATAAACTCTCTGCTTTTTTCCCAACACTACAAAGATTAAAAATCATCGTCCTCATCATCAAGATATACCTCTTCCTGAGCTTGGACTTTTGGCTTTCTTCCTCTTTTCTTTTTACCGATATCACTATTCATCTTGTCTATTTCATCTTCAATTCCAAGCATCTTTTGCAACTCTGGATGCTCCTTTAATTTTTGCAAGACCTTTTGTTCTACTTGTCTGATTCTCTCTCTTGTTACTCAAAACTCCTCTCCCACCTGTTCGAGAGTAAACTTTGGTCCATCTATTCCATATCTCATTTTGATAATTTTGGATTCACGATCATCAAGCATACCAAGGATCTTCTCTAGATTTTCACTCAGTGCTGATCTCTCCGCAATCTGATCTGGCCTACTGGTATTTTCATCCTCAATAATATCTCCAAGCGTTTCTTTCCCCTCTTCTCCTACTGCATTATCTAGTGAAATATTACCAAAAATCACTTCTTTAAGTTTTTTGATCTTTTCAATACTTCGAGTAAGGACTTCTCCAATTTCTTTATCAGTAGGCTCACGGTTGAATTTTTCAAAGAGATCTTGATAGGTTTTATTGTAGGTCTTAATCTCCTCAAGAATATGAAGAGGAATTTTTACATTCTTTGCCATATCAGCAATCGCCTTGGTAATTGACTGTTTGATCCACCAAGTGGCATAGGTTGAAAACTTAAATTCCTTATCTGGGTCAAACTTTTCAATGGCCTTTGCCAACCCCATATTCCCCTCATTGATAAGATCTGAAAAAGTAAGACGAGCACCAAAGAATCTCTTTGCAATTGAGATCACGAGTCTAAGGTTGGATTCAATCAGCTTTTTTTTTGCTTCTTCATCTCCTTTTTTCACTCTTCTCGCAATCTCTTTTTCCTCATCTGGAGTAAGTAAAGGAACTCTTGCTACATCAGAAAAGTAGATTTTGATAAAATCCCTATACATTCCATCTACCGGCGCCTCGACCTTACCAGGCGCACCATACATGGTAATTTTCCCGAGACGAGCCTCTGGCTTTGTAGTTTCTTGTTCTTTCTCAAGCACTTCTTCTACAGTAACGATCTTAATACTAAGCTTTTCACAGAGATCATAAAATTTCTCAAGAAGTTTGAGATTTTCATCAAGATCATCTACCGCTGAGAGCAAATCTTCTTCATCAACCCTTCCTGTAGAAGCTCCTGCCTCCAGCATCAATTGTAAATGTTCATTTAGCTCATTAATTTCATCTTGAAATTCATCTCGGAGCTTCTTTTTAATCTTATCCATTAAGTAAGAAATAATGAAGTAAATAGTCGTCAATTATCAACAAACAAGCCATAAAAATCAGACACATTATTTTGTTATCAAATATTTGACATTTTTATAATTTGATATATAATATCTACTGTGTAGTAGAACCTTATAAGTAAAACGCTATGGATGCATAGCATTTTGCGGAAAGAATAGCGAGCAGCCGTGAACTGACTTTGCTATTTTTTTCTATAAAATACTCAAAAAAACGAGCCTCCAATATTAACTTTTGGTTGGAAGCTTAATAACATAGGTTTCTTTACTATTTGCTCTACATGAATTGGGCTTAAAAAGCTTGATATTTTTTGCTCAAAACCTTTTTTTGATCTTAGCAACAAACTCATCAAATCCTGGCCCCATAAAGACTTTGATCGCAAATGCTCCATTTGGAGCCAAAAGCTGATCATAAATTCGATAAGTCTGTTCTAACAAATCAATCGATCTCATCGCATCAATATCCTTAAGACCAATAGTATTGGGAGCAATATCCGATTGAATAAAATCAAAAGCTGGAATCTGATGATTCTGAAGGATTAATTTTACTTTCTCGATTTCAGTTACATCTTGCACATAGGTAGTAAGTCATGGTAGATTGAGCTCTACTTTCTTTAAGTCAAATCCAATCACCTGATAGCTTGAAACCTTGAGCTTTTTTAGCTGAGCAATAGTATACTGAATCCAACTTCCTGGAGCACATCCTATATCAAGGACATTCTTAGTAGATGATGAAATCAGAGAAAACTTATCTTGAATTTCCTCTAACTTAAAAGCAGAACGAGCTTTATATCAGTCTTTTTTAGCTTTTTTGAAATAGAAATCATAAGGATTGTACATTAGCTAGATTCTTTTTAATAATAAAACCAAAAGCAGTAGAACTCTACTCTACTGCAATGATTTTCACATCTTTTCTAGAACCCTCATGTCTCATCTTCACTGTTTGTCCAGCTTTTCCTCCTCTAACTGCCTGTCCAACAGGTGACTCAAAGGAAATTTTAAGACCATCTTCAACTCCGATTTCTCCAGTTCCGACAATAGTGAAGGTATATTGTTTTTCTTCTCCATCTTGTTCCTTGATAGCTACCGTTACCTTAGATCCAAAGTCAACAACTTTTCCTGCTTTACTTACATCCTTATCTTTCTCAACAATCTCTACATCTGCAATAAGATTAGTAATCTCAGCAATTCTAGAATTGATAAAGTCTTTATCTTCCATTGCTGATTTATATTCAAAGTTTTCTGAAAGATCTCCCATAGCTTTCGCTTCTGCTAATCTCTCCAATACGGCAGGCAACTTTTCCTGTTTGAGCTCTTGAAGCTCAGCTATCAATTTATCATACCCTTCTCTGGTAAGAAAATTTTTACTCATAATATTTTATTGATGCAAAAATAAAACCTTAAATAGCAATCTGCATTTAAGCCAAGTATCAAGGATTATCTAGTGAACAAAGCTCCCCAAAATCCAAGTACCTTTCTCTTTCGCTTATCAAATGCATGAGCTACAAGATCTGTTGCAATCTTAAATCCCTTGTGATTTTCTACTACAAACTTTTCTCCACCAAAATTGAAGATAAAATCTGCCTCGTAAAGTCCGCTTTTATTTCTTTCAATAGTATATTCGATAGTTACTTTAGCATCTACATTGTTAGCATAGATTTTTTTGAGGATAGTTTGTCCTTTGTTTGCAAGCTGATGTTCTACGGCTTTTTTGATATCAGCCTCCATGTTTTCAGTAACATTAACAAACTTAAATTTCACATCACTTACGGTCAAGAGTTCTTGTGTCATTTTTTATTGAATAGAATATAAAATTCGTATCTATCTTATGGAAAAGCAAAAAAAAAGCAAGTCTGAATGGTTTTTTGTTCCTCATTTTGTGAACAAACTTCCCCACAAAGAAGAACGCTCTAAAGAATCAGACTTTTATTTGTTTTTTTCGTTTATCTTTGAAGTTTCAACACCTTGATGGAGAAGGTGTGCTTTTCTGATAAGTTCACGGATATCCCCATAGTAAAGCAATCCTAAAACTTCTTGGATACTCGCCCACTTATAAATCCCAACATATCACTCACCATCAGTAATCTTGAGTGCGCTTGGATCCCCAGAATAATTCATCAAAAAGTATGTTACATCCTTATCTAGATGACCTCTTTTTGTCTCGGAACTTCTAAGAGATGTTTTTCAGATTTTTTGTTCTAATTTGAGATCAGAAGGAGATATCCCACACTCCTCTCCAACTTCACGAAGCGCCGCTTGTTCTGCAGTTTCTCCCGCTTGGATCTTTCCTTTAGGGGCGACTCGCTCGATTTTTCAGGAAAGTGCCAATCTTTTGATCAACAAATAACGAGGAGATCAATCTTTTTCATGATAATAAATAATTCCCCCCGCACTTTGTACTATTTCAGCCATTTTATTTTGTATCAATTAAGGTAAAAGTCTGATTTTTCATCTAATTTTTAAATTTAAGCTAGGATTTTTTGAATAATTCATGCTGCAAAGTTTGCAACTAGATTTTCTCAATCTCTTGGAGTAATAGAAGTAATCTTTTCTATACTTTCTCACCTTCCAGTATTTGCTTTTGGATTGTGCTCAGGAAGCAGTTCTTTGGCTTGAGCAGAATAACTTGGATTACTTTTCTTTATGTCTCTTTTTAGAGAAAAAAAATCATTCCATGAGGACCTCAAGGCATCAAGTTCATCCTGAATCTTCTCTGACTGAAGTGCAAAAAGCTCCCCCCTTAATGCATCCAAAGATTGGATCCTTGCATCTAAATTTGAAAGCTGATCTAGAATTTTTTGATTATTTTGCTCAACACTAGAGTTATTTTTCAACTCCTCTTGAAGCGATTGAAGCTGGTTTTTGAGATCTTTTTGAAGCTCGGCTCTTTGTTTCTCTTGAGATAGCTCCTCCTGGCTTTTTAAAGATTCCTGAGATCAAAAGTCAGGATTCTGATTTTCTTTTTCTGTCATGCTATCTTCCAAAGGTTTCTAAAACTTTTTTGAGAATAGTAATATTTTTTTTGTAATCAACCCTGAGTGGCCCGACAATAGAAAGCACCATATCGTAGTCATTAAGTGAAATCTTTACATATACACAGGAGATGAGCGTATCTTGATCATTGACAAAAGTGTAATACACTTCTCCATTTTTTAGGATTTTTTTGTCAATAAAGGGAACAATCTTTTTTTCCTCGATAAAACGAATGATAGTTCTTGTCGCAGAATACTCATCAATCATATCATCACGCAAAAGATTATTGATTCCCAAATAATAATACTCATCATTTCTAATAAATCCTACTACTACCCCATCAGTGACTTCTCCTAATGCCTCTACAAAAGATTTGAGTTCAGCTCTGGTAGAATTAAGATTGAGATTAATGTCTTGAGGAGACTGAGCCAAGGTTGATTCTACATATGCAGATAGGCCTTGTAATGTCGGGATACGACCCGAAGAATTGTAAGGTTGATAAACCATTCCTTGTTTTTCGAGGATATTGAGATACTTTCTAAGGGTAGAAGGTGCATAATCCACTGCCTCAAGTGAATTGAGAAATTTGGATCAGACAGGTTCTCCCTTTTGCAAATAGGTTTCAATAACCGTATCCAGGAGGGCAAGGAGTTTGGTATTTTCAGTAGCCATAAAGCAAAATAAAAAGAGTAAAAAAAACTAATCTTTTAGAGTATGAAAGAATGCTGATTTCAGATTTTTATATTTTTTTGAAAAAGTATTGATAAGCCAGATATAGACTTTGATAAAGGTCTTCTTCCCTATCATCCTTGCACCAATAATCATCAAAATCATTCCATTGATCAGTGGGATATAGAGTCCAATAACTCCAAGAATCAATAAAAGGACTCAGAGGGGAATCCTGATGGCAGCTGGAATCGAATCAACCAGATCAAGTTTTCTAATAAATCGTACTTTAGCAACATTAAGCAGATGAATAAGTCTCTTATATCAGGATTTGAAAGGAATTTGCATAGCAAAAAAGAAAAGATAAATCCCAAAATTGATTGTCTTCAGTATAAGAAAATCAGGTGGAAAATGCAAGCAAAAAGAAAAGAAAACCTGACTCGATTGAAAAATACCTGAATGAGAACAGTCCTTTGACTAGTATTGCTTGCATTTTATATACAAATGACTAAGCTGAGAGATGACCTTTTGAGGGAAGTTTCTCTTTCCATTTAAAATTTTTCTCTTCCTACATGAAAAAATCAGTACGTCTTATAAATACTCCTCTTAGTGAATATACATCAAAATAGATATATAGTTGTCGCATTTTTGAAGATTTTCCTATCAATACTCAAGAAAAGATGTGGTTTTTTCTTCAGGTAATTATTCAAATGTTGATGATATCAGACTAAACAATTTTATTTCTCAATTGAGATCACTAAATGTCTAAAACCATATTCTTTATAGGGCTTTCTCACAAACTAGACAAAAACTGAAAGCTGATTCCTGCATTTTCTGCCGAGACTGCTTCTTGAAAGATTCTACAAGAACTCAAAAGCAGGCTGCCAGAATCAAACCTTTACTTTAGTAATCTAGTAAAAATTACTCCCTTAGATATAAACGGTAAGCTAAGATACCCAAATCATGAAGAGATGCTCTCTGGACTCTTAGAAATAAAAAAAGAAATACTCACACTTAAGTCCAATCTGATCTTCCTCTGCGGAAATCAAGTCTCGGAATTTATAAAGAATAATTTATCTCTTGTAGACTACCCATTTGTCAAGAAAATGATTAAAATTTATCATCCCTCCTATATCTCTGTGTACAAAAAACATCAAAAAGAAGACTATATCAATACAATTTGTGAAATTATTAGAGAATTATAATTTGTACTTTACCCCTGGAGTTCGAATGAATACTCCCCTAGATATAAACTAGGAAACCAAATTTTTACTCATAACATCATCTTATGCCAAAAAAATCTGCTAATATGGAAGCACTCCTTCATCAAACTCATAGTAGTAGTTGAGAACTCGTCTTTGAAGGAATCAAGGTAAATAATCTTAAAAACCTTGATCTTAAACTCCCCAAAAATAAGCTCATCACTATCACTGGAGTGAGCTGATCGGGAAAGTCCTCACTTGCCTTTCAGACCATTTATAAGGAAGGTCAGTACAGATATATTGAGTCGCTCTCAAGTTATTTGAGGCAGTTTTTCAATTTATGAGATAGACCAGAGATCGACTACTGTAGCGGACTTTCTCCTGCTATTGCAATTGAACAAAACAAAAGAAGCTGAAACTCTAGATCAACGGTAGGGACTCTCACAGAAATCGATGATTATATTAGACTTCTTTTCGCAAAAGTAGGAGATACCTACTGTTGGAAATGTTGAAGTGAAATCAAACCTCAAACTATCGATCAAATCATTGACTCTATGAGACAAAACTATGATGGGAAAAGAGTTTACCTTCTAAAAGAGAATGGAAACTTTTCAACAAAAGCAGATTTATTGAAATTTGTGAAGAATAATAAGCAGAAGGTGGAAAAGGGAACTGGATTTACTAGATACCTCCTTCTTTCTCAAAATCCAGAGAAATCAGATCCTATCGAATATTTCTATCTTGAAGACCCAAATATTCCGGAAAATTATTTTCCTATCAATAGTTTTGGAATTTACGATCGTATCACCTTGGAGGAGACTAAACGATCTAGACTCAAGGAAGATATCATCAAAATCCTCTCTGAAAGTAAAAAATTTGGAGTCTATCAAGCAGATCGCATCTGAGAAAGCAGCACAGTATCAAGCAATAAACAAGTAGAGGCTGGATTTTGAGGGAATATTGAGATTAGTTCGAAGAAAAAAGAAAACCAAGAAGAAAAATCAGATTTTTGATCTCGTTTGTCAGTTATTCAGCGATATACCGACAAAATGTATTGTCCAAACTGTAATATCACCTATCCAGAATTTACCACTCAGCACTTCTCTCCCAACAGACAAGAAGGAGCTTGTGAACAGTGTTTGGGACTAGGAGAGATTTTACAGGTAGATTATAACAAAGTAATAGATCCTCAAAGTCCTGTGATGGAGGCAATTTTACCATGGAGAGATAGTAATCTCTGACAAAGTATTTTGAGTAAGCTCTGCGAAAAATACAGCATGGACCCTGAAAAAAAATGGGCAGATCAACCAGCTTGGTTTTTGAATGTAATTGTAGAAGGTGATCAAGAATTGCTTAGAATTCAATCTGGAGGAAAATGGACCAGCATCAAATACAATGGAATAGAAGAAATTATCAAAGACCAATACAATAAAGGGCTTTTGACAGTAGATTTTCAGGCAATGCTGAATATGAAGACTTGTCCTCACTGTTTTGGATCAAGACTAAAAAAGGAAAGTTTGCACTGTTTCTTGAGTTTGGAAGAAAAAGAGGTCAAAAAGTCTGACTTTAAGTCTCTTGTTCCCACACTATTTGTCAATAGGGAGGATATTGGTTTTGCCAAGCCAGAAAATGAAAATCTCATCAAAATCAATATTTGGGATCTCCAAAAAATGGAACTGACCAATCTAATCAGATTTTTGGAGCTTTACAAAAATACAAGTTCTAAACCTAGAAATCTTCTTGAAAGAATTCTTAATCCTCTTCTAGATAGGGCAAGCACAATTGAGGAACTCGGCTTGGGATATCTGATGCTGACCAGAGGTGTTGATACTATCTCAGGATGAGAAATTCAGAGACTTAGACTAGCAAAACAACTTGGGAATAAATTGACAGGGATTATCTATGTTTTGGATGAACCGACGATTGGGCTTGATAGCTGAGAGATCAAAAAAGCAATCACCGCAATCAAGAGATTACAAGCAATGGGAAACACTATTGTCGTAGTAGAGCATAATGAAGAGTTTATCAAAGCTTCAGACTGGATTGTGGAAATCGGACCTGGGGCTGGAGATTTTGGAGGAGAATTGGTATTCAACGGTAATTATGAAGATTTTCTAAAAAGCAAAACGCTGACTGCAGATTTCATTACCTGAAAGAGAAAAGTTTGCGTAGATTTTTCCCATAGACCAACAAATAAGCGAGTAGAAATCAGAAATGCTCGCAAATACAATCTCAAAAACATCAATGTAAAGCTTAATCTAGGAAGTTTTACCGTTATTACTGGAGGTTCTGGTGCTGGAAAAACAACGCTGATGTACACAACCTTGTATCGCTTTTTGAACGAAAGACAAAAATTTGTCCAGAGTTATATCAGACTTCAACTGCTTAAAAAGGGATTAAGTTGGGAAGAAATCCTCGCAGCCCCAGTAATGAGAGCTGAAGAATATCATCATTTCGAAAACTTAGCATTACAAGAGTTTTATGAAGACTTGGGAGTCGATACGATTAAGGGGGAAGAGTGGATCAAAAATACAATCTATGTAGACCAGTCAAGCATAGGAAAAACTCCGAGAAGTTGTCCTGCGACCTTTGTAAATGTTTTTGATAAAATCAGACTTTTGTATGCGGGTACAAGTGATGCAAAGTATCTAGGATTTAATAACTCACACTTTAGTTTCAACTCAGACAAAGGAGCCTGCCCTGCTTGTAGTGGATATTGATACAAGAAGATCGAATTGCAATTTTTGCCAGATACTTATGTCCCTTGTGACCTCTGTCATGGGAAAAGATACAAACCAGAGATCCTTGCCATCACTTGGAGATGAAAAACAATTAGCCAAATCTTGGATATGTATATCGAGGAGGCACTAGAATTTTTCTCTGAAATTGATCATATCAAAGAGGAACTTGAACTTATGGTAGAAATTGGACTTGGATACTTGAAGATGGGACAACCTGCTCATACTCTCTCCGGTGGAGAATCTCAAAGGCTTAAACTCGTAAAACATCTCCTTAAAGAATATAGAGGAAATACTGTTTACTTCCTTGATGAACCTACAGTTTGACTTCATCCTGCAGATATTGAAAAACTTTTGAAAGTATTAAAGAGATTTTTGGATAAAGGTGATACGATCTTGATGATTGAACATGATGAAGATATTTTGCAATTTGCAGATCATGTGATTAGATTAGATAATGGGAAGCTAATTAAATAAAAAAAGAGCTCTCTAAAAATATAGAGAGCTTTTTATTTTTCTCTAATCTTATGTATTAGCCATTGTGATCTTATTGGAAGGAATTATATACTCAAGATAAATTTTCATTGTAAATCTATACCGAAATAATATAAAGAAACTAACACAAGAATCAGAATTTATTTTTTTGTTTATAATATGAAATTATTGGTATCCTGCCCTGCTGGTCTAGGAAGTTTGCTTTCAAGTGAACTCAAAAGACTTCAACTCAAACCATTTAATACATTTTCAAAAGGAAGCTGGGTAGAAACTGACCTAGAAGGACTCTATAGGATAAACCTTTGGTCAAGACTTGCAAATAAAGTCTATATCCAAATTGCTAACTGAGAAACAAAGAACTTTGATCAGCTTTTTGATATGGTAAAAAAATCTGACTATGGACAGCGAACATCCAACTCAAACATTTCCCTAAAAGTTACCAGTCACCACTCGCAACTTTCAGCACAAAGAGCGATTCAATCGGTTGCTCATAAGGCTCTATTGGAGGGGATCACCCACTTTTCAAAGGAACAAGAATACACAGAAGAGCTTTTGCTTTTAATCGAAAAAGATCAAGCTACCTTACTATTGAATAGCTCTGGTCCATCACTCCATCAAAGAGGTTATAGGACCCAAACAGGACTTGCCCCACTAAAAGAGAATCTTGCTGCTGCGCTCGTCTTGCTCTCAAGCTGGAAGTTTAAATCTCCTTTGATCGATCCATTCTGTTGATCAGGGACAATTGCAATTGAAGCACTCCTCCTTGCAAAAAACATCGCTCCATGATCTCATAGAAATTTTGCGTTTGAAAAATTCTCGAGATTTGATCAACATTTATGGAGCAGGCTTAAAGAAGAGGCAATAAGTAAAATCTTTGATGGAAATTACCAAATCTATGCTAGTGATATGGATCCTCATATGATTCGTATCGCAAAAGACAATGCTCGCTCTCGAGGACTAGAAAATGACATCCACTTTGAAATCAAAAGGTTTCAAAAATCTGACTTTTGAACTTTTTCATGAACTGATCACTGGATTATCTCAAACCCTCCTTATGGGAAAAGAATCGTAGCTTCTGACCTCAAATCTCTATATGAGGAGATTTATTCAAGTTTTGATGAGAAGAGTTTTGGTGGGATTATTACGAGCTTTGACCAAGTAAAACCAGATTCTGAAAAACGAACTGGAAAACCAATTTTTAATGGTGAAGACAAATGTACTTTTTGGACGAGGAAACTGAATTAGAAACCCCTCTAGAAATATCAAAAGATTATTTTGAACAGACAATATCAATATTTTTTTATCTTTTTATAAAAAGCTCTCTAGAAACTCAATTCTACAGGGCTTTTTGTTATTTTAATTAAATTCAGCAAAGATCTGATACAGCACAAAGAGGAAGAAAAACAAGCTCACAACTGCCAACAAGATATTGATCAGTGTATTTTTTGCTTTCTTGAAGTTTTCTCACTTTCCTCCATCAATCACCAACTGATATCCTGCATAAATAATCATCAGAACAATTACGGTTCCACTGAGATATGCGAGGAACTTTGCAATGGTCAGAATAAAACCTCCTGCCTGCTGAGTAAAATTTTGCTGAGAAGCGATATAATAAAGGAAATCAACAACCTTGAGACCAACCAATGCCGCAATGACACCAGTCAGATTTGTCATCAATTTTTTACCACCTCACTCTTCTCCAGATGTTGGATTCATCATTTGAAATCCTGTCCATACAATCATCACAATCGCATAAAAGAACGCACCAGCCTTAAGCAAAGACATAACAAAGAAAAGCAAACCTGATCCACTAATTACAGTATCTCTCAGACCTCAAGTTTGATTGATTCCTGGGATCTTGATCAATGTTGAAAATATCCAAACCACACCAAAATATAATGCGGAACCAACTAAAATAGTAGTAAAGGATGCAAGTGCATTTTTGAGATCATCTGGCTTTTTTGCAGAAACAACAAGCTTGGTTGCTGCCATTACTATTGCGATAAAGACGAGGAAGTATCCCACATATTTTAAGACTTCTCGCAAAGCTCCTCCATTTCATTTTGGGAAAAAGAGCGCTTCAATATTCTCCCTAATATCTTTATCCCTACTAACAGATGCGATATTAAAAACTCTTTCTGTTCATTGACCATCGGCAGTTTTTCACTCAATCAAAGGTTTTGCAAAGTGATCTTCAAAAGTAGGAGGTCTTGTGCTTCTCGCCTCAACAGACAAAAACGGAATCATAAAAAGCATTCCTAGCACCAACATCAGACTTATTTTCTTAATTTTATGCAACATAATCACATAATATATGGGATAAAATAACTATTTGGAGAAGAAAAAGTTGAGAAGTCAGACTACGATTTTGATAATCGCTACAAATCAAGTCAGAATTACAACTCCTATTATAATATTTTGTATATTCCCCTTTACGGTCTTAATATCTCATCCATCCACCATTCCTGAGCTATTGGTTACGAGCTTGAAGCCATTTCGCATTAGCAAAATCACGGCACCAGTAAGTCCGATAAACGTCAGCCACTGCAAGTAAGGTTCAATTTGCATTGAAATATTTCCCAGTGTTGAGGTTATCTTGTATTTGGATCATGGTGCCCAAGTTGAAGTCGCAGAAACATCATCAAGCTGTGTCTTCTGAGACTTAAAATTAGAATTTGAAGTTTGTACAATACGGTTGAGAAAGTTCTCAGGAGTATCGTTTGAAAGTGAAGCCGCAGAGCTGCTCGCAAAAGTTTGCATCGTAGAAATAGCAAAGAGCGAGAAGATAAAGAGGAGAACTTTTTTGATCATTGAATAACGATAAAAAAGGATAAAAATCTGATTTTTGAGTATTTGTTTTAGCTAGAGAGAGGAGATTATTCCTCCTCTTCTTTAGCTTGTCTGATTCTTGCCTTGATCGCAAAGAATGAGATCACTCCCACAAATCATACAGCCACAATACCAACAATCCAGAGTAAAACCTTAATTGCCGTTGGAAGTCCTCAAGAAGTTGAAGAATTATCTGTATTTTCAATAACATTAGTAGGAGGAGCCTTGAAACTATCAGATCACTGAAGCTGATCCTTACAAAAATCGGGGACAATCTGATAAGTCGTTGCTATAGTACAAAGATTTGGAACAATCTCTGATTTAAAGTCAGCTCTATCAATCTCATCATCACGAAATGTAGTTCCTTCTACAGACTTTGCTCAGATTTCTGAATAGATCGTATTGAGCAGATCAAGTCTGAAGTCTTGCACACTTTTACCAGAAAGCACGGCAGAATCAGCATTCTCAAACTTATTGAAGTTTGCATTGGTTGACTGCTGGAGCGTAAGTGGAAGAATTTGCAAGATAGCAGCCTTGGAAACTTCATAAGTAGAGCCTCACTTGGCACCTATCGTTGCATGATCTGAAAGCGCAATCAATACCGAATTAAGTAAATCTTGCTGCTTTTTGGAAAGCTTAGTAGTCTTTTTAGCAAGATAATCTTCGACTTGGATTACATTTCCTCTGGTCTTTTGTACATCTCCAAGGTCATTTCTTAGTGAGATTAAAAGAAGTTTCAGATCTGCATTGGCGATACTTTTTGCATCATCAATTCATGCAATAAGCTGATTTAATTTTGTATACTGTAGTTTAAGATCATCGTCGAGTAACTTATTTTCATAATCAGCAAAGGTTACCGTAAAGTCCTTTTTAAAGAGTTTCTTAGAACCTGTGGGCTGATAATAGATTCTTCCCATAATAGACTCTGAAACTGGCTGATAGATTTTATTAATAATCCTATTACAAGAGAATTCTGGGTCATTATCAGGTTTGGTATCCAAGTTGGAATCAACAGTAATATCCGTATCTATTCGACACTTATCCGTAGAGGAAGCAGTCTTTACATAAAGCATTACTTCGTTATTAAGCTGTTTTCCGAGGAAGATCTCAGGAGTTCAATCAGATTTTTTACTTGCTTCTGGCAAAGTGAGGAGCTGAAGCCCAGTTGTCAATGTTGTTAAAGCAGATTGAGATCCAACCTTAACATCAATAGTACTAGAAGCTTCATTGGCATTGGCATCCTTGGCTTTGATATGAACGGTATAGGTTCCTGCCTTAGGATAAGTCATTTTAAATGTCTTCTTGAGTGTTGCATTGGCATCTTTAAGATTAAGTTTAGCGACATCAAGATAAGCCTGATTCCCCTTCTCACACTGTCTTACATCTCGGCAAATCTCTCTTTCGATGATTGTCCCAAGAGATACGTCTTTAAACAGAACAGTATTTCCCATACTTGCATAGATCAATGCTGGCTTAACAGCATTTCTCACAGTAATTGGAGCTGACTCCCCTATCCCCATATAATCTCTATAATAGACCTTGGCAACAGGCTTGTAAGGCTGATTTGCAGGAGATGGAGTAGTATAAGTATAAGTAATACGATCATCTTTGGTAACAAGATCATCATTTCCATCTCCATCAAAATCGATATGAATCACTCTACTCTTCACAAAGTCTGGTCTATCCGAAAGCACCTTACTAATCACATCAAAGGTTACTTCTTGCCCTACTTCTGTCGCGATTGTACTCGCTTTGAGGGTCACAATAGGAATATCTGGCTGAGTTCCATCATTTGGGAACATGATAAGTGGGCCATTTCACAAAATATCTTCTGAAGTCTGAACTCCATCATCATTATCAAACATCTTCACGCCAAAGACAAACTCTCAAGGCTGTCTTGGAATAGAAAAGTAAGTATAAGGAATATTTCATGGAGAAACTCTGGTTTCTAAGATTTTATTTGGATTATCTTTTGGATAATAGTACCATTTGAAATAGGAAATTGCTCCATCAGAATCCTGTGCATTTTCTGCTGTGACTTTCACAATCACTGGGTCAATTTTATTGGTATTGAAAATATCTTGTGCCTTGTTTGCGGTTTGCTGAAATCCAATTCCAATTTCATTTCCATACTGAGGCAAAAGCAAAGTTACATTTGAGAGTTTTGGCAATGCATTTACCACGCGGAACCAAATCCTTTGCTTAACATTTTTTCCAAGTGAGGTATCCTCTAGAGTATAATCAATATACTGACATCACAATGCAGGGAATTTATAAGAAAAGTTTTGATTCTGAATTATCTCATCGTTTTTGACTTGGAAATAATAGCGTAGATTATTGTTTACTCACTGAGAATTAACCGAAGTAGAAGTATCAATTGAGAATCTCTTTTGTCTATCGACTCTATAAGCTGAAACCGTTTGTCAACTTCAGATTTCACATTTATCATTTTCGCCAAGAACTGTTCCATATTCATCTTTGATAGCATAGGAGATGATTGGAGAATCCTTCTCTCCTACATATACGGTTTCATACACGGTATTAGTAGATCAAGAATCGTCGGTAACTTTGAGAGTCACTCTATAGTTTCAGACTTTTGAATACTTGTGTTTTTGGACAGCTTCAGTATTTTGTCTGATAGTAGATCCATCTCAAAAATCTCGCTCATAACTAAGAATATTTTTATTACTTGAAGCTTCAAAAGTGATATAAGACTCCCATACTGCAGCTCTTGGAGTAGCTTTAAGCTGAGGTCTAAGCACAGATTGCACGACTACATCCTTACTGATTTCTGAGATTTGTCCGTATTTATCGGTGACCACAAGAGTTACCTTGTGAGTTCCTGGCTCATTAAAAAGGACTGTAACTCTTCTTTTATCATTTTGTTCTGATACATATTTTACGACATCTGGACTAGAGAACTTCCATTCATAAGTAAGTGCGTCGTAGCCATTGGTTGCATCGACATCATTGGTAGAATCTGCATTGAAGGTAAATTCTGATGGATAAAGCCAGGTACTCGTTGGAGTAATGGTAAACTGAGGAATTGGTGCTGTAGATTCTACATAGAGATTAACAGTATCAATATTTTTTTGTCAAATTTCATCTTCAACGGTAAGTTTCACGGTATAATTTCCAGGTTTTTTAAACTGTTTCTTGATCTCCTTTCCTTGTAAGGTATCAAGCTTATTTCCATCTGAATCAAAGAGTTCCCAAGTATAAAGCTTGATCCTAGAGGTAAGCGAATAAGAAGCAGCAGCTGAAAAGCTGAAAGTTGTCGAGGTTGTCCCCTTATCTGGAGTTTGTTGGATCGTTGCTACTGGATCAGATACTGCAAGAGAAAAGTTTTCAGTCACGGTATTTCTCTCATTATCAGCAACAGAAAGCGATACGATAAACTCTCCCTGTGATGGCAATGGAAGGTTAATATATCCTGGCTTTCAATCTCCTGCTCTAGAATACTTAAATCCATCTCTAGAAGTAATTGACCACTGATGAGAAAGAATCTCTCTTCATCCCATAGGCAAGGTAGCTGATCCGTCAAAAACAATTCCCTTTTTAGCTTCTTGAACTCCTACTTTGAGAGGCTTTTGCTTTGTCATCTTTTTCCCATTGGTATAGACGATGACATTAGCTGATTTTGGACTAACATTTACAGAAACTGTTGCCTCTCCATCAAAAATTCCTGTATTAGAACTTCTAACGGTCAAATGCACGATATAGGTTCAGGATTCATTAAATTTATAATTTACCACTGGTCCATAACCAATAGGCTTATCTGTCCCATCAATATCTCTATAGTACCAGAAATAATTTCTTGATGGAATAGTTTCATTGGAAGGATCTGTACTCGCTCTTGCATCAAAAGTCACGGTCAAAGGAGCTGGTCCAGAACTTGGTGAAAGTGAAGCCGAAGCTTTAACTGCATATTTATTTTGGATAGTATTGGTAATAGCAGTGATAGGAACTTTACAATTTTCATTAAATGAATTAAAGTTTTCTCTGGTTGCTGAAGCTGCCATAGTTTTTGTTGCTTGCTGACACTGCTTGTACACTACCTGAAAAGTATATTCCTGAGGAAAATAAGGAAAAATCTTTGTCATGATCGTATAAAGTTCTGCATACAAGCTTGAAGGTCAGACTTTTCCTGTTCTAGAATCTGCATCAATTTCTACAAAAATCTCCAAAAGTCTATTTCGTTGTTTTTGGATTTTATAATTAGCAAAATATTCAGTTGGGACAATAGAGTTATTGGTAGAACTAGCTGCCAAAACTCGAGATCCAAGTCCTACAAGCAAAACCCCAGATCCCAAAAGTATTTTTGAAAATAGGCTTAAAGTCTGACTTTTTTGTTTATTCATTCTTGATCAAAGAAAGTTATAAAAACTCAATTCAATTATACTTAGCAAGGGGATTTTTTGCAAGTTTTGTCTGATATCGCTTGAAATAAAAACTTGACTTTTCCTAAAAGAGATATAAAAAAATAAAAAAGCAATCCTTTCAGCAAAAAAGGAAGAATACAGACTATTTCAGCTAAAGCTTTACTCTTTTTTTTCAAGATGATTTCTTATTTTCTCTTGCAATCAAAGGTTAAAACCCTAATCTAGATTCAGATTTTTTATCTTTTGAAAAAAGTTATGAAGAAACAAATACTTTTTGCTGGGTTTACAAGTTTACTCTTGCTGACTGGATGTATCAATACTCCTGAACAAACTACAGATGCTACAGAAATTTCTCAAACAGGAAGCCAGATAACAAGCGGTACATTAACCTTTAAAGCTGAATATGAAGCGCTCAATGATAATGACCACCCTCATCTAACTGTTCCTGAATCTCTCAACATTGAGACACTCGATTTTAGTGGAACCCAGTCCCTTTTGACTTCAGGAAATGGAGTATTATACCTTGGATTTCCTACATGTCCTTGGTGCAGAGTTTTGTTGCCTGAGCTCTTTACTGCTATGAAACAAAGTGGTATCAATCAGCTCTACTACTTCAATCCAAAAGAAATCCGCGATCAAAAGGAGCTCGTAGAGGGAAAAATCGTTGTTAAAAAGGAAAGCACCCCAGAATATGACCGACTTTTAAATAAACTTGATGAAATCCTTCCTGAATACAAAGGACTCAATAATCCTAAGATCAAAAGGCTTTATGTGCCTACTGTTTTGGTTATCAAAGATGGGAAAGTTGTAAACCATCATTTTGAAACACTTCCAGAACAGACAGATCCTCATACTCCACTCACCAGTGATCAGAAGATCAAACTCCAAGTTATTCTCCAAGATGCAATGAATCCACTAACCAATACTTCTTGTGCGATTCCAGCAGAATGAGAAACTCCAAAATACTCTTGCTAAATTTTACTTCATTACAACTATCCTATGCATTTGCCAATTTGTCCAAATTGTAATTTTGAATTCCCGTATGAGAATTGAGAATATCGAATTTGCTCAAACTGTGATCACACTCGAAAAGAAGATAAAAAGTCTGATGCTCATGAATTGATTGTCATTGATAGCAATGGAAATAGGCTAGCAGATTGAGATAGTATTATCATAATTAAAGACCTCAAGTTCAAATGATGAAGTATCAAACAAGGAACTAAAGTCAAAAATATCAGACTTGTTGATGGAGACCATAATATTGACTGCAAAGTAGAAGGAATATGAGCTATGGCACTCAAATCTGAATTTGTCAAAAAAGCATAAAAAGCAGGGAATTAATCCTGCTTTTTTATCATTGAGAAGAAAAATCTAAACTAAAAGGATCTAAAGATCGCATTGAGTCAGGCTTTTTTTTCTTTTTCAATTTTGATTTTTTCTCGCTGTTCAGAAAGCTCTTTTTCCTTATCTGAGAAAAAGAATTCAAACTTATTGAGTTTTTCTGAGACAAATACTGGCTTATTTCCCTCAATCAAATCAATATTTTCCACATACAAAAGTTCGTTGTCAATCGAGATTTTTAAATTCTCATCTGGAGATTCACAAGTAAGCGACAAAAGATGCTCTTCCTGCTCTTGGGAATCAATAAAGAGTTCAGTCTTTTTGATATTCAAAACTGGGATATCAGCATTTTGATCAAGAGAAATAGTATAAGAAACCTGACTCTTGCTTGTCGTTCCTCCTGAAAGCTCAAAAACATCTGGATCTTGCTGCAACTTGTGTTGAAGTCTAAGGATTTCCTTTGCTGAAGTAAGCAAATTATGAAACTTTTGCATGAGTTTAGTTTGCTGAGAAACCGGCTCCTGTTCGAGCTGCTGATGTGCTTGTAAATCTTGATCCATCACCAAATTTTCTTGAGAATCAGCATCTAGATCGACTGATTGAGATTCTTCTTCAGCAAGATCAGTATCTACAACTGGAATTGCTTCTTCCTGTATCATAGGTTGAAAAGGCTGATCTGCAAGATCATTTTCTTCTGAGTTTTCTGTTTCGACAATTGGCTCTTCTGGGAAATACTGCTCTACCACTGGAGTTTCGACAAAAGACTGATCAGAACTTTCTTCAAAAGAAGGTTCTAGCTGCTCATGAGAAGCTGCATCTTGTACCTCAGGCTCAAAAGTAGGGGCTAATTGTTCAGTTGAAGTCTGAGGTTCCATATCAATAACTAAATCCTGAGGAATCGTCTCCTCAACTGGAGTATTTTGCACAAAATCATCTGCTGAAAACTCTGGAACAACAGCTACTTCATCAGGAAGCTTCTCATCTACAGACTGATGATCTGAAGAGGTAACAACAGGAGTGAATTCAGAATTTTCTTCTTCATTTTGCATTTGAGGTGCAACATCTTCAAATTGGAATTCAAAATTTGGCTCTCCTACGGGATTTGAAATTTGCTCAAACTTATCCAAATTTTCAAAAACTGCGGCGTTTCCTCAAAAAAATGGTGCTTTTGCAGTTTGTGCAGCTGGAGTACTCGCCTGTGGAGTAATCTGTGAAGGATTTTGAGTAGCGGTAGTATCTGACATTACTCATCATATACAAAGATAAAAAACATATTAATTATATTTAGAAAAGATTGTAAAGCAAATTTTTCGTTTTTTTTTGGTTTTCTGGGAAAAAGCCTTGCAAAACTATAGATAAGTCGTATATTGTGGTCAGCCGAGATCTTCGGCGATTCTTTAATTTATTATTTTGTGGTTAAATGACGGAAGGAATGATTATCAGCCAGACAAAACTATTCGTAGGTTGATTGAATTGGAAAATGAGAGGTAATGATCTCAAAACTGAATTCTCAAAGTATGGAGAAGTAGTATTTGCGAGAGTAAACCTCACTCAAAGAGAACAAGGAGAACCACCAAGAAGTAAGGGATTTGGGTTCGTAGAGTTTAAAAATGCAGAAGACGCTGCAAAAGCTAGAGCAGAAATGGATGGACAAGAACTCTGGGGAAGAGCAATCAAAGTAGACTTTGCAAAAGAAGACCCTACAAGACTCGCTGCTAGAGCTGAAGCTCATCACGATGAAGACGAAGAAGTTGAATTCTAAATATTACTTAGATATGATTATCAAATTTGATAATCAGTATATAAAGACAAAAGCCTGATACTCTTGAATCAAGAGTATCAGGCTTTTTTTGTGAAGCTTATTCATCAAATGAGCAAAGGAACTTACCAATAAACAAGAGTAGCAGCAGTATAACCAATGAAAAACCGAAGATCCATGGAAGTTTCGCTAGATACTGACTCCAGTAACATAGTACCACAACCCAACAGCCAATACCTACTATTAAGTCAGATGAAACTAAAAGCACTTTCTGTTTCTTGTCTGGATGTTTGTACCATATCTTAGATGGTATTATATAACACCAAACTCCTAAGGCAATAATTCCCAACAGAATCCCCATGATCAGTATATCCAAGGAGATTTCCACCAATGAAGCTTCTCTGGTAAAAGTTTGTTCCAGCTCAGAGAATGTAGAGCGATGTTCTACCGCCCCCTGCACTTTCCTCTGAGCATCTTGTAGTCTCACTGCCCATCCCATAAAGGAGAAGAGCCCCCCTAAAATAGCTGCTGATAGAAAATTCCAAAAGAGGAACTTTCCAAGTTTTTTTAAGTAGACTTTCATACTAGTAATTTTTTTTCGTTAGACATATTTATTTTTATATTTTTATTATACACATTTTCTTTAGAATGTCAATCATTTTTATAGTAAAGAAAAAGGAAGTCTGATTTTAGTTTTTTGTTTTATTCATTTTCAATAAACATTGTTTTGCTCCTATAATGGAGCGCCTCCATAATATCTCCTACTACAATATCAGATCTCTCCTCCATATCTGCGATCGTTCTAGCCAGCTTGAGCAAACGATGGACTACCCTCCCTGAGAGAGAAAATTTCTCAGTTGCCTTTGCAAGAAAATCTTTACTCGCACTATCAAGCATGATAAACTGATCAATATCCTTTGCTCTCATATAGGCATTGACTTGAATATCCCCTCACTTGAAACGATCCTGCTGAATTTTCCAGGCTTTTTTCACCCCTTCAAAAAGCTCTGCTGAAGAAAGCGAAGCAGATTTTTCGAGGAGAGTTGAGATATTCTCTCTAGGAATTTCAAGGATCATATCTACTCTATCGAGCAATGGTCCAGAAATTTTACTTTGATATCTTTTGATCTCTGTAAGAGAACAAGAACACGCTTTGTCTGGGTCTTTATAAAATCCGCATTTACAAGGATTCATTGATGCGACAAACATGACATTAGCTGGATACTGAACCGTTCCACTTGCACGAGAAATATTGATTACTCTATCCTCAAGAGGCTGTCTTAAAACTTCCAACACCTCTCTTGGAAACTCAGTTAATTCATCAAAAAATAATATCCCCTTGTGAGCTAGAGATACCTCACCTGGAGTCAGATTTGCCCCTCATCAGATAATTGAAACCTTGGATGCGGTATGATGCACCTGCCTAAAAGGTCTACGCACAATTAAAGGCAGATCCTGATTGAGCTTTCAAACTACAGAATAAATCTGACTTACTTCAAGGATCTCATCAAAACCTAAAGGAGGCAATATGGTAGTCAGAGCTTTACTTAGCATGGTTTTTCAGGATCAAGGAGCTCACACCATGAGTACATTATGCAATCCAGCTGCTGCAATACTCAAGGCTCTTTTTGCAAATAATTGCCCCTTGATATATTTAAAATCATTGGCATCGGAATTAGCATTTTCTCCTATTTCTGAAAAATTTTTGGCATTACGAAGGTAGGAAAGCTGACTTCCTTTGAGGAAAAAGTCTACAATCTGTGAGAAATGCGTAATAGGAATAATCGTAATATCACTAATATATTCCAGCTCATAAGCATTTTCTCGAGGGATGAAAAAGGTCTGATATCCCTTTTGTTTAGCAGAAATCACACTTGGAAGAAGTCCATTTACTCTCTTGAGTTTTCCATCGAGCCCAAGCTCTCAGAAAAACAAGAATTCTCACATCCTCTCTGCATGATTGAGTCTCCCTTCATGAATCAATCCAAGCAAAGCTACCGCCATTGCAAGGTCAAAAGAGGTTCCTACTTTTCTAAGGTGAGAAGGAGAAAGATTGAGAATAAACTTTCTCTTTGGAAGGTCAATACCGACATTTCTAAAAGTTGATCTAATACGATCTTTTGCTTCTTTGATACTCGCATCTGGAAGTCCAATAATCTCAATAGCTGGAAGTGCCTTGCTAGAATCTGCCTCAATAATAATCTCATGTCCAATCAATCAGAGATTCGTAAAGGTTTTGGTCTGCATAATCATAGAGAAAAAATTGGGAAAGAGTAAAAGGATTGGCGATTATGAATTATTCTATCCTTCATAATCAGCTTTTTGATTCTTTTTGATCTTCTATAGATGAAAAAACATTCTGACATTATTATTTTTCCACAAAAAATCAAGTAAATATCTATTATTTTAAATTTGTCAAAAAAAATATTGATAAATAAAAATAACTATTTTCCTAAAAGAAAAATCCCAGAAATGAATATCTGAGATCTTTTGTTTTTACTCTGATACTTTTACTGAGATTCTTGATTTTACTGTTGGGAGACGATCCCCACCAAACAATCCTAAGTCTATCGAAGAGCTTGATATTTCTGGATAGGATTGTATCAACTTTTGCGTCTCAGAAACTGTCTTTCCTGAGACAAGATTTTTGATAGAGGGAAGAATACCTTTGATATCCCTTTTGAAATCGTAACCTTGAAGAATGGAAACCTTTGTCGGTAGAATATACAGTGCATTGGATCAGATTTGAGAATTTTCCCCTGAAAGCTGAGCAACTAGAGTTTCTGATTTTAAATTCTCATAAAGGAAACTTAAGGAATTGGGATCTATACTAATTAGCTGAATACTGTCTGCCTGTCTTGCACGAACATATTCACTAAACGCATTCATTAAATCCTCCCGATTAACATAGAGAAAAGAAAAAGAAACCTGAGCATATCCTTTGAGACTCGTTGCCTTATCTCCGATTTTCCCATCAATAACAATATTTTCTATTGTTGTTTTGACCAATGGAGAGCTAAGAAATACCACAGCATTTTTTTGTTGGAATTGCTGTTTTACTGTGGCAAGCTTATTTTGATAGACGCTATCAGTAAGTTTTTGCTTGAGGATAGCATGATCTTTTTCTGATACAATTCAGAGCGAAGTCGTAGATCAGCCTTTAAAGTCTTCTATTGCTTCTGCCCAGATCTTTGTTAAAAGATAACTTTCCTTGATATTCTTGATGGTCAGCTTGCTACCACGAGCGATGTTCCCTCTGACTCAGATAAGGTTGCCTGCTTCATCATATTCTGAGGCAGTAAGCTTAACCTTTAGTTCAGATGCCTTGTCTGGAGCTCCTGCGGGAATAGAAATTGGCTCCTTACTGACAAAGATCGTCCCATCTGAGGCAATAAACTTTGTATTTGCGAGTAAATCAAATTTGTTTGGAGTCCTATTGTAAATTTTTACCGTTCACTCTGAGGGATTACTAATATGATGAATATTATCCGTGCTAATTGACATCTGATACTGATAACGAATTGATCAGGTCTGATAAGGGATACTTAGCTGCCTGATAACTCCGCTTAGTCCTTGGAATCCTTGAGGATAGTAACGGAAATTGTAAATAATATCTTCACTATTTTGAGCAGGAAGAAGCGTAATCCTAGCTGATGGCATAAAAAAGAGTAGCACAACCCAAAGCAGAGCAAGTCCAACTAGCACCTCTAATCCAAAAATAAGATAAGTAAGATACTGTTGCTTATTTTGCGTCAAGAGATGAAATCTTTTGCTATCAAAGAGGAATAATCCTAGCGTTCTAAGAATTTTTACGATAGGTCTTTGTTTTTGTTCCAAGACTCTAAGTCCTACTTGCTCAAAATAGGTTCTGTTAAAGTTTTTTTCAGCTTTAAATACAATATTAAGCTGTCTCGTATTGATAATTTCCTGAACCTGTCTCCCCCATCGTTGATTATCAAAAAAAGCATGTTCAGAATCGATAGCGATCTCAACCTGCTTATTTGAAGGAATTTTTTCTAGAATTTTCAAGATTTTGTAAATACTATCGGTCTTGGAAAAAAACAGTTTCATACTCGCCTCTCATTGAGAGAAAATAAAAGTTTAGTATGGCTTTCTCCATCTCCTTTGAAGCACAAAAAGCCAACAAATCAGAACCAAAATCACGATATGATAAAGATCAAAACGGAAAAGTCCCAAATTAATAATTCCATGCGCTGGATAATTCCAAAAGGGTAAGATCAAAAGCAAAACTCCAAGGAACAAGATGAACCCCCAAATCCCAAGTCAGTTTTTTTGGCTCGTCATCTTCCAAAAGGTAATCAAAACATTGATAAGTAATGCTCACATTGAGAGGAAGATTCCGATAGGATACACTCCACTAGTATACTTAATCAGATCACTCTCAGCTACAAGCGCCTGGACACACATCCAGCTCTGACATTCCTTTCCTACAAAAGTATCTCCGAGAACTAGAAACACTCAGAGAACAACCATTGCATTGATCAATCCAAAGAAAAAGATGTCTATCCATATTTTTTTACTTTCGCTCCTCCTAAATCAAGAGAGGAAGTACAATATTGATCCAAAGATCGCAATCAAAAGTCCCAAAAGTCCGAAACGATAACCGTATGGACTAAAAACTCCAAATGAAGTAGGGATCAGTGTTTGATTTTGAAGTACAAAAGTACTATATAGTCATAAAATATAAGTTGAAATCAGCAAAACTGGCAATCGAGTAAAAAATTTCACAAAATCCTGATTGTATTTTTTGCTCAACTGATAGACAGTAATCAGGAAAGTTATCCCCGCAAGGATAATTCCAATCCCCGTCATATACCATTTTACGCCAAAGACTTCAATATAAGGAAACATACCAAACAATAAACATATAAAGGGTTATCTGAGATACTGCACGAGCTTTGTCTCTCTAAGAGCAGTAATTCTGATAATTCCTGGATAATCGAGTTGTTCTTCAATCTTTTCTCCAATCTTTTTCAATAATCACTCTACTTGGATATCGGAAATAAGTTTTGGATTAACAAAAACCATAATTTCTCTTCAAGCCTGCATAATATGTACTTTATCTACTCATTCTACCTCGAGAATGAGCTTCTCAAGTTCACCCATTTTCTCTATAAAGAACTCCTTGGTATCAAATCTTGCACCTGGTCTAGAGGCAGACATAGCATCTGCAGCTGCAACGATCCATGAAATTGGATGAGTCATTTCTACATCATAGTGATGAGATTCTGCTGCATTTACAATGATTGGATCCATACCCCACTTACGAAGCATATCAGCTCCCACCTTGGTATGGGATTCACCTGCTCCTGCTAGCACTTTTCCTACATCATGCAAAAGTCCTGCTCTCTTTGCTATTCAAGCATCGAGCCCCAATTCAACAGCGATCATTTCTGCTGTTTTTGCTACCTCTAATGAGTGGATCCATAAATTTTGTCCATAACTATATCTGAGGAAGAACTGACCAATCGTTCTCACGATTTCAGGCTTCATCATAGGGATATTAAGAACAGTCAATGCTTCTTTTCCCTTTTCAACCAAAGTCACCTCAAGATCAGCCACAACTTGATTGTAAACCTTCTCAATATAGAAAGGATTGATTCTTCAGTCTTTGATAAGCAGTTCAAGGGTTTTTGCTGCGATAAATCTTTTTTCACTATCGAAAGATGAAATTCTAACACTTAATGGAGTATCATCAATCAGAAGCTCAACTCCTGTCAATTTTTCAAAGAGCGAGATATTTCTCCCCTCTCTACCGATAAGCTTTCCCTTAAACTCTTCACTTGGGAGATCGATCATCTTGGAAGTAAATTCACTTACCGTATCTGCAGCAATTCTTGGAAGGGCCTGAGAAATAATCATCGCTGCTTCTTTCTGAGCTTCTTCTGCTTTGATGGTTTTAAATTTTTCAATATATCTAATAAGTTCAGCTTGTGATTCTTGTTCAACTCTTTGAAAAATTTCAGTTTTTGCATCTTCTGGCTTGATATTTGCTATTTCTGAGAGTTTTTCCTTTTGTAGGGCAATAATTTCGTCAATTTCTCTTTGTTTTTCTATAATTTTGGTTTTTTCTTCTTCGAGTTTTTCAAGTTTTTGATCCATTTTTTCTTCTCTAATGAGGAGACGATTCTGGATTTCTTCCATCTTGGCTAACCTTTGATCCTCGATTTTTTGAGCCTTGATCTCAGCCTGTTCGAGAACTGATTCAGCTTTTTTTCTTGCTTCTTTGAGCATTTCTTCTTCGGTTTCTCTTGCTCTTTCCATTTTGGCTTTGTAACGGAGCTGTTTTTCACTAAGGGATTTTTTGTATCCATAAAATCCAGCAGCTCCTCCTATAGCTAGTGAGACAGCAGCGGTAATGATCGATCATAGTATTGGCATTATATCATCGTTTAATGCATAAAAAATTATAGCTCTATAGGTAGAATATTTCATCAAAAATGGGTGAATATTCCAACATTAGAGATTGATTAGTCTAGAGATTAAGACTTTTAGCTTATTCCACCAAAAATCCTTGTAAGTATAAAATTCTGACTATCAAATGCAAATGAAAGTGAAAAAAACTTGCAATTATTTCCCAAAACAATATATTTATGATCGTTTATTTGTTAACCAATACAACCATGACAAAAACAACACTCGAACTCACTCCTGAGACTCATGAAAATTTTCTTAAGCTCAAAGCTGCTATCGAAGATATGGCAGGAGAGAGTGTAACTGATGATCAAGTTGTTGACTTTATGATCAGAAGTATGCTCAATGCAGTAGAACTCCCTGAAGAAGGGGAAGAAGGATGTGGATGCTGTGGTCACGATCATCACCATCACGATCATCACGAGCACCATCATTGTGATTGTGAAGATGAAAGCAATGAAGATCAATGCGAATGCGGTGATCAATGTGAATGCGATGATCAATGCGAATGTGATGAAGAAAATCACTGCGGATGCAAATCACACTAGTTGAGAACTTTTTTTCAAGTATCGTTTAATAAAAAAAAGAAAGAAGTCTGATTTTGGACTTCTTTTTTGTATTAATGAGAAGATGTTTCGATTCGATGGAGAATCTTTTGAAGGAGATCGTAATAATCAAGACTTTGAGCGAGTTTTTGAGTGGCGAGATAATAATCAAAATGCTCAGTTTCTTCTCCAACTTTGTCATAAGGGACTTTGAGAAGGAGACGAGGAAATCTAAACTGATCTGCGACCAACTCAAATCCCCAGCTCTCCATCTCTACAAATCCCTCTCAGTCAATATTCCAACTCGTAATTGGCTTCTCTGAGGAATAAATACTGGCTACTTCTCCACAGAGAAATGGAAGTGGTGGCAGAAGTTCCTTGCTCGTTGCAAGGTTTTTGATTCTTCAGACCTGAAGAAACTTTGGAGGTATTGAGGAAGTATAATAACCACAAACTCAAATATTCACGAGAAAAAACTCCTCTTGGGCATGCTGAGTCAAGTATTTGGTCAAAGCAAAGATCATTGCATAGTTTCCCATTCCTGTGCACAGGTAGTCAATCTGAAGCTTTGTTTTGAGATTAAGAGATTTGATCTGGGATTTAACAGTCTTGAGCTCTCAAGGAGTCGCACACACAATCAGGATTTTCATCTTTTGGGAAAAAGAGATAAATAACTAGCGGAAAGTGTAGTGATTAACAAAGATCTTTCAAGACTTTATAGTCGACTTTTCCTGTTCAGAGGAGCGGTAGCGCTCAAATTGGCTTGATTTCGTCGATCTGAATGAGATTATTTACCCCCTGAGATCTCAGGTAGGCATTAACATCTGAAAGTTTTAGATCTAGGTCTACGGTAAAAAGAACAATTCTGATTCAGGATTCTAGCTCTTTTCCCTCAATAGCAAGATTAAGTGCTTCTGAGCTGCCAAATCTTGCGGAAAGCAATCACTCAATAAAAGGAAGTGAAATCATCTCTCCACCAAGCTTGAGAAATCTCTTTTGCCTTCCTGTGATATACAAAAATCCATCTTTATCAAGATATCCGAGATCTCAGGTCTTGTATCGCTTTTTACCTTGAAATGTGATAAAGGGAGAGGCGATTTTGCTATCCTGATAGCCAGAAAAAACGCTTGGAGACGAAAAATAGATCATTCCCTCCTGATTGAGAGGCTTTTCCTCCAGGATTTCGAGATCAAGGATTTTTATCTCTCCATTGGAGATTGAGATTCCAGCAGATTGTTTTTTTTGTTTTTTGAGCGTATTGATTGAAATAATAGGCGAGCACTCGGTAATCCCATAGCCCTCGAGGATAACCGCAGAAGGAATCAGCTTTTTTGCTTTTTCAAATACGGATTCTGAACACTTCTCTCCACCGGTAATCACATAACGAAGTGAGGTAAGCTGATCAGGACTGGCAACATTTAATAAATTGCGGAGAAAGGTTGGCGTAGTGGCAAGAAGTGTAGGCTGAGTATGCGCAATCAGGCGAGCGACACTCAAAGAGTCGTTTGGATCTGGGGTATTAACTAATCTCAGTCCTGCCACCAGTGGCAAAATCGTATTTACCGTAAATCCAAAACTATGAAACGGTGGCAAATAACCCAAAAGTCTCTCATCATGCTTGATATCAAGAATACCTAATGCTCACTGGAGATTGGAGATGAGATTGCGATGCGTAAGAGGAACTGCCTTTGGCAAGGCTTCACTTCAAGAAGTATAGAGAATAACCGCAGTAGGATCAAGTTTTGCAGGGATAGGGAAATAAAGCGAGCGCGCTAATGCCCAAAGCTTGCGAGAAAGTGGGATATTCTTGAGGAGATCTTCGAGAAAGACAAATTCATACTGATCTAATCGAGCAATATTGATCTTTTGATAAAAGGCCTTGGAGGTCAGAATTTTTTTGGTTTTTGAAAATTTGACACAATGCTCAAAAGCTGGCTGTGAGTGCGTCCAGTTCATCATTACGGGAATTTTCTCAGCAAGATAGGTCGCCAAGAGTAGAATTGAAGTACTTGCAAGCGCTGGGAGCATAATCCCAATATATTGCCCCTCAATCGATTTGAGATAGTCAGAGATGAGAAGCGACTTGAGGACAATATCCTTTCTTGACTGCAAACCAAAGAGCTGATCATAAACTTGGGATGCAGTTTTGTCAGACTTCCACTGAGATTTGAAATGTTGAAGGATATTTTGCTCAGGATCGAGATTTCGAGAGAGATTCTGTGGCGAGATCTGCCAATCACAAGGCTTAAAAAGCTGACTCTCACTCTTGGTCAGCCCCGATGCCATAGCTACCATATCAGCTACGGTCTTGAGCTCAAGGATTGGAGTATTGGAGGCATTGGGATAGGTAGAGAGAATGGTGTTTTTGAGCTCTGCCATATCGAGTGAATCGAGATACAAGTCAAAAACCAAATGCTGATCGAGTGAAATATTGGTCTCTGGAGTCAGATTTTTGATCTTTTTGAGTTCCGAGGAGACAAAATCAACGATATCAGTTGAGAACTTGGAAGTATCATAGGACTGGATATCTTGCAAAGAAGCGATAGAATTGGTAATGGTAGAAGGAAGCTTTTTGTGCTTAACATCGTTGAAATAGAAGTAATGTGGAAGATAATTGAGCTTCTCCTCTCCTCTTTGATTATAAAAATCCTCCAAATACTGATTGAAACTGACTAAATCCCCTTGAGAAAGCTCTTTAAGAGTTGAAGTCTGATCTAGGATTTCGATCAGGATTTTTCTTTTTGGGAGAAAGATAAAAAGGTTTGCGATGAGATACCAGAGAGCCTTTAGAAAAGTAAAGAAAAGCTTAGGACGAGCGCCATTCCAGGCATTGGACCACATTGATCACCAGAGTCCAGAAACTCTCACGGTAAGAACTTTGGTCTCAGGGAGTACGGATTGAAGTGCAAGATAGGCTGATTTTTTGGCTCAGAGATATTCTTTTCCCTGCCCGGCAATCTGTCCTGAAGGGAAAAGTAAGACCGAATCCCCCATCTCTAATGCAGACTGAAGCTGATCAAGCGAATGATTGAGGCGGGAGGCAAGAAGCTGAGTATCCTTGCTCGAAGACTCCTCTACCGCAATCGCTCCAATACGATCAAAAAACCGCTTGAGGAAACGATTGTTGGCAAATGCAGAGATAGCAACTGGCCTGAGACGCACCTTAGGGACAAAAAGCGAAAAAATAATCATCGGCTCCAAAAGGGAAATATGATTTGGTAATACCAGATAGCTCTGTCCAGATTTTAGCTGAGAAAGTCCTTTGATCTGGATATCATAACGAAATCTCGCACACCAAAGAAAAAGTTTAGCCAATCGCTTCATCATAGGCAAAAAGGGATAAAAAGTCAGATTTTTGAGGGATTTTTTACGAAGTAAATAACGCAAAGCGATATTTTTTGAGTATAATCTGTTTAAGTATAAAGGTTTTGTGATTTTTCGCAAGTTTTTTGGTATATAGTACGGATTGATTTAAAAAATATCTCCTTAAAAATGAAACAAAACTTGCGTGATTTTCAAATTTTACTATAATTGAAACTAATTATTTTATCGTTTCATCTTTTCTATTATGGCAGAAGTTGAAAAAAATAATTCTCCAGAATGATCTCAAAAAGAGCTAACAAGTTCGGATAGTGAAAAAGAGAGTGCGAAAGTTACAGAAAATATTAAACAAGAACTTTGAGACCTTAAAGATCAAATAGCTCCAAATAGGTCAACTCCTGAAAAAGAAATTACCGCAGAAACTAAAACACAGCTCTGAAATCTCGCAACTGAAATCATCTCAAAGATTCAACAAGATGAAGATTTTTACAAAAAAGATGCTGATTTTCTCCATTCTATAGGAGAGAAACTCCAAAAAAAGGAATATGTCCAAGCCTTTCTTGAGCTTATACAAGGACTTTTCAAAGGATTTTCTCTTTCTGCGAAATCTGGATTTAAACACCTTGAATCAGAAATTCAAAAACTCAACCTCTCTGAAAAAAGCACAACAGAATTACAAGAACTTATTTCCCAATTTGAACAAGATATTAAAAATCAGAATTCTTCTTTGAGTGATCTCACAGACAAAACTTTTTTGATGTCGCTCTGCAAGGATAAAGCACTAGAAAATCAATGTTTAGAGCGTCAACTCCCTACTCCAAGTCCCTATGATAAACTTAAATATCAGCTCCTCACTCCTAAAGATAAGGCAGTTGGGAAGGTTTTGCTGTTTAATGTCTGAGCACAAGGAAAAGGAAATGGAGAATTAAATACCATGATGAAAAAGTCTGTCTTACATCCATTAACCCAATCTACGAGCGGATCCTGATTTCAGCATGCGGTCATGATCTCAAAGGTTGATTCTGATGGAACAATCTATATTACTCATGCAAACTCAAAAGGAGTAAATGAAGAAAAACTCACAGACTATTTTGCCAGAGACAATACTATGATCGATGTCATGATGCTCAATCCTCCTGAATGATACGGAGAAAAGGCTGTAGCCTTTGCACAAAGCAAACTTTGAGCAAAATATGATACTGCCGGAATGGCTTACGATACCCTTTCATGAGGAAGAAAAAGCGGAGAAAAAGGTGCTATTCCGATGCTGGAAAATAAAAGTGATCTTTTTTACTGTAGTGAGCTTATTTTTGAGTGATTTGAAGCTGCTGGACTAAATGCAGAAAAATCCCTTTTTACTCCTGGAGATCTGATGAAACTCCTCACCCCGAGCTACTGTAGTTCATTTGACTGTAGTAAGCTTGAGACGCAGATCTCACTTGCTGATTATGAAAAGATTGCTTGATAATAAAAATCAAAGAACCAGTTTCTCCTTACCAATAAAAGAAAAAAATCTGACTCCTAAGGATAAAATCCCTTTTGAATCAGATTTTAATTTTTTTTAAACTTATTTTACGAGTTCATAAGTATCTTTTGCGATCATAAGTTCTTCATTTGTTGGGATTACCCAGATTTGAACTTTAGAGTCTGGAGTAGTGATTGCTTTTTCTTCTCCTCTAAAGTTGTTGAGACTTTCATCAAAGTGAGCTCCGAGCCAACCAAGTTGACTAGCAATCAGTCTTCTTTGAAGCATTGAATTTTCAAGAACTCCAGCAGTGAAAACGATTGCATCTACCCCCTGGAGCAAAGCTACATAGCTACCAATATATTTAAGGATAGCATTGGTATACATATTCATTACTGTTACTTCTCTTTCTTTGCCTTCATTATATCCAACTTCGATATCTCTGTGATCACTTGAGATTTGAGAAACTCCAAGTACTCCTGATTTTTTATTCATAATAGTATCAATCTGATCTGGAGTGAGGTTTTCTTTTTTCATCATAAAAGGTACGATAGCAGGATCGATAGCTCCACATCTGGTTCCCATCATAAGCCCATCAAGAGGGGTAAATCCCATAGAAGTTTCTACCACTTGTCCATTTTTGATAGCAGTAATACTTGCACCATTTCCTACATGACAAGTGATAAGCTTAAGATCCTTTTTTCCAAGGATTTCTGAGAGCCTTTCTGATACATATCTATGTGAAGTTCCATGTGCTCCATATCTTCTAACGGCATAGTTTTGGTACCATTCATAAGGTACTGGATAGAGAAAATGGTCTTGGGTCATTGACTGATGAAAAGACGTATCACAAACCACTACATTAGGCACTCCTGGAAGAATATGCTCACAAGCCTCAACTCCCATTACATTGGCAGGATTGTGAAGAGGGGCTAGATCAAAGAGCTTTTTGAGTTCTTCTTTAACTTCTGGAGTTACAATTTCTGCATGCTTAAATCTCTCTCCTCCGTGAACTACTCTGTGTCCTACAGCGTTGATTTCTTCAAGAGAGGTGAGTACACCATACTCAGTATTGACAAGGATATCAAGCACTTTATGCAAAGCTACTTCGTGATTTGCGAGGTCTCCATCAAAAGAAAATTTTTCTCCAGAAGGGAGTTTGTGGATAATTCTTCCTCCATCGATTGCGATTCTCTCAACAAGTCCAGAGCATAAAACTTCATTATTCTGCATGTCAAATAGTTGATACTTGAGAGAAGAACTCCCAGAATTAAGAACCAGAATTTTCATCTTTTTTGTAAGGCTAAAAACTAAAATACAAGTCTAGCATAACGAAATCGTTATAAAAAGCAATAAAAAAACCAAAAAGCATTTCTCTTGACTTTAATATTTTTTTTGATATAAGATTGATGTGATACAAATATTTATTTATTAACCTAATATGTTATGCAAGAAAAAACCCTTGTCATTTTAAAACCTGACTGTGTTCGCGAGGGACACATGGGGGAAGTGCTTACTCGTTTTGAGAAAGCAGGCTTTAAGGTAGAAGCGATGCAGTTGATGCATGCAAGTGATGAGCAGTTAACAGCTCATTATGAAGGAGTTGGTAAGCTGTTGACTAGACTTCAAGAAGCAAAGCCTGAAAAGGCACAAGCCATCTTCAATGAAGTGGTTGACTTTATGAAGTCAGGTGCTATTGTTCCTCTGGTTTTGTCTGGGGAAAATGTAGTAAACGCTACTAGAGCACTTGCTGGTGCTACACGCCCTTGGGAAGCAAAAAAGGGAACAATCAGAGCAGATTTTGGATTGCATGATCGCAACGCTCCGATCGAAAATGTTGTGCATGCTTCAGCAAACGCTGAAGAAGCAGCTCAAGAAATTGCACTCTGGTTCCCTGAAATGTAATTTATTCTACCAGTTTCAAACTGGGAAAATCAAAAAAAGTCTGACTTTCGTCCTTGAGAGTCAGATTTTTCTTTTTTTAAAAAAATAAAAGTACGAATTTTTTCGCACTTTGGGGATCATCTCATTTCAAATTTTGGAGGTGCGGAGAATTGAACTCCGGTCTAAAAGGCATAATACTCGAACTCTACCATTATAGTCAGCTTTTTAACCTGATTTTTTAGCCTTGCAGAGAGAGGGAGAAGGCGAAAAGTAACAAACGCTATCCTTCAATTTGATCAATGCAAGGTGTGGGTTTCCTGCTCAAATCGGCCTTGCTCCTAGCAGGAGTCAGTAGCAAGGTTAGTTACTGGCTTGAAAGCTTAAGCGTAAGCTTTAACAAGTTCAGCTCTCGCAAGGAGAGATTTTGCTGAGTTAGCATTTTTTGTTTGATCGAGTTTATGCTCTGCGATCATCGAGCAATGGCTATCGAGGATTACGGATTCCTTCTATCAAATCCAAAGTCACCCCCATCAACTCCACTATACCCAAAAGAAACAGAAAATCAAGAAATTTAGTTTTTTTCTCAATATCAAAAAAACCTCATACCGAAGTATGAGATTTCAAGAAGAATATTTGACTAGATCTTCAATACATAAAGCAATTTTGAAGCATCACCCACCTTACAGTTATTTTGTTCATTAGCTCCTAACGTTACTTTTCCATCACATAACTTAGAACTTCCTGTAAGTTGCCAGTCAGATGACCAGTTTGCATTATCAGGTCTCTCAACTTTCGCTACAAGCAGCATCTTTGTTGCGTCTTTAAACACAAGAAAGTTTCCCGTATTGGAATAGTTTCCATTCACTTCAGTTACTGCAGACTTATTAGGATCTCCAGGAATTGATTTCATGTAATCAGGGACCAATCAACCTGTTCATAATGATTCCGTACTAATCCCTGAAGGAGTTATTACTTCAGGATAGCCTCCCTTAGAAGCATTGTATAGCTCTAGTCCTTGAGCGATCTGATTGAGTGCTGTCTTTCTAGCTGTATCTCTAGTAGCAGCCTGAGCTCCTGTAAGTCTTGGCAAGATCGCTGCAGCAAGGATACCGATGATCACTACTACGATAAGCATTTCCACGAGTGTAAAACCTTTTTTCAAATTTTTCATTGTGTATAAGTATAAAAAATAAATAAATGACAACAGGATTTTTGTCCTTGTTTTCGTTCTTGCTTATAGTTGTTTGGATAGAGAAATCAAGACAAAGCCCATTTCTATGCTCATCTTGACTTGACAAAGAATTTGAAAAGTAATGTTTGTTGTTGGTATTTTATAGATATTGGGATATTGTAAATAGCTATACTCTCCCAAATTATATGCTAAAGTTTTCTCTCCTCCCCTTTTTGTAGAAAGAAATTTATTTCTTGCTTTTGACTCTTAAATTCGTACTATAAAAGGCAAACTGGAATGCAGATTATCCAGCTCTTTTGTCAGCAAAAAAGATCAAAAAACTATCGCTTTGCGTTGTTTACTTCGTAAAAACTATCGCTTTGCGTTGTGTAAATTTGTAAACAAAATAAAAAAATCTGACCTTTGTTGCTTTTTTAATCTTATTATCTCAATAGTATGTTAGATAAATATCAAGCTTCGTCTCTAGAATCTCGCTGGGCAAAGACTTGGGAAGAAAAGGGCTATTTTTGAGCTACTCTTGATCCCCAAAAGCCTAATTATAGTATTGTAGTTCCTCCACCAAATGTGACAGGAATTTTGCACATGGGGCATGTCCTCGATGCGAGTATTCAGGATGTCTTGATCAGACGAAAGAGAATGTCTGGATACAATACGCTTTGGCAGCCAGGAACTGATCACGCTGGTATCGCAACCCAAAATAAAGTGGAAAGAGCTCTTGCAGAAGAAGGGAAGAGAAAAGAAGACATCGGAAGAGAGGCTTTCATTGCAAAAACTCGAGAGCGAAAAGAAAAGTACGGAGGAATTATTACTACTCAGCAAAGAAAACTCGGTGCCTCACTCGACTGGGAAAGAGAGAGATTTACTATGGATGAGGGACTTTCTGAAGCAGTGAAAAAGCACTTTGTAGACCTCTACAATGATGGACTCATCTATCAAGGAGAATATATGGTCAATCGATGTCCTCGCTGTGGAACTGCTCTTGCTGATGATGAAGTAGAGATGCTCGATAAGGAGTGAAATTTCCGAGAAATCAAATATCCGATTGTCTGAACTGAAGAAAGCCTTATCCTTGCTACAACAAGACCTGAAACTCTGCTTGGAGATACTGGGGTTGCAGTTCATCCAGATGATAGCAGATATCAGCATCTCATCGGCAAAAAGGTTATCGTTCCTTTGACAGGAAGAGAAGTGCCTATCGTAGCCGATAGCTATGTAGAAATGGATTTTGGAACTGGAGTAGTAAAAATGACACCAGCTCATGATCCCAACGATTTTGAAGTAGGAAAAAGAACCTGACTTGATCTTTTGGTCGTTCTTACTCCAGATGCTAAAATCAATGAAAACGGAGGGAAATATGCAGGACTTGATCGTTTTGAAGCAAGAAAGCAAATCGTAGCTGATCTAGAAGCACAAGGGTACCTGGTAAAAGTCAGAAAACATAATCACGCAGTAGGACACTGCTATAGATGTAATACTGTTATCGAACCAAGAGTTTCTCGCCAATGGTTTGTAAAAATGGCTCCTCTTGCAGCTCCTGCTCTAGAAGCGGTAAAATCAGGGAAGATTACCATTCAACCAAAAAGATGGGAAAAAGTATATTACAACTGGCTAGAGAATATCAGAGACTGGTGTATCTCTAGACAAATCCGATGGGGACATAGAATTCCTGCTTGGTACGGACCAGATCAAAAGGTTTTCGTAGCAAAGAGTGAAACTGAGGCAAAGGATCAGGCTTTAGCCTTTTATGGACAGGAGGTTGAACTGACTCAGGAAACCGATGTGCTTGATACTTGGTTCTCATCTGCGCTTTGGCCGTTCTCTACTATGGGTTGGCCTGAAAAAACAGAACTTTTGGAGCGTTTTTATCCAACTTCTACGCTTGTAACTGGGGCAGATATTATCTTTTTCCGAGTAGCGAGAATGGTGATGATGGGAATCTATCAAATGAAGGAAGTTCCTTTTCATGATGTGCTTTTCCATGGAATCGTGAGAGATGACCTTGGTCGTAAAATGTCTAAATCGCTAGGAAACTCCCCTGACCCCCTCAAACTTATCGATGAGTATGGAGCTGATGCGATCAGATTTACGATGATTTACAATACTTCTGCTGGGCAAGATGTTCATTTCAGCGAAAAATTGCTTGAAATGGGAAGAAACTTTGCCAACAAAGTACGAAATGCAACCAACTTTGTACTCATGAACCTAGAAGGTTTTGATGCTAAAAAAGTAAATAAAGCTGATCTTGATTTTGAACTCGTAGATCAGTGGATTTATTCAAGGCTTCATGAAACTATTGATCAAATCAATAAAAACCTAGATACCTACACCCTTGATGAAGCTGCAAAAGCTGTGTATGAGTTTATCAGAGGAGATTTCTGTGATTGGTATGTGGAGATGGCAAAAGTACGTCTCTATGCTAATGAAGACCTCAGATCCAAAACTACCGCTCAACGAGTCCTCAGAGATGTACTTGAAAATGCACTCAAGCTCTTGCATCCATTTATGCCGTTTATCACTGAGGAACTTTGGCAGCATATCAAGCTTGAGGGAGAAACTATTATGCTTGCGGACTTTCCAAAAGCAGATCAAACTCTCATTTCTTCAGAAGTAGATGATGCAATGAGCTATATCCAAGAAGTAATCACTGCACTGAGAAATATCAGAGCAGAAGCTGGAGTAGCTCCATCAAAAGAAGTCTCTGCACTCATCAAAACTGTGTCTGAGTCAGAATTATCTATCCTTTCAGACAACAAAGCCTTTTTGATGAAGCTTGCAAAGCTCTCTTCTCTTGAATTTGGAAAAGAGCTCCAAAAACCTGATCTCTCAGGATTTAGAGTTGTTGGACAGTCTGAAATTATTGTTCCATTGCTTGGACTCTTGGATATTGAAGCTGAAAGCAAAAAAATCCTCGATCAAATTGCAAAACTTGAACAAGGGCTTGCAAACACCAATGCAAAACTCAGCAATGAAGCCTTTGTATCCAAGGCACCAGCTGCGGTTATTGAAAGAGAAAAAGCAAATCTTGCTGATTATCAACAAAAAATTGAGAAACTTCAAGCAAATCTTGCTTTGCTCAAAGGAAGTAAATAATAAAAAGAGAGTCTTAAGAAAAGGCTCTTTTTTTTGTTAGCAACTTGTTTGTGTATAAGATAAAAATCTTTTTTGAAAAAAATAAAAAATCTGACTCTAGAGTTTAAAGCTCCTTTTGAGTCAGATTTCTTTTTATTTTATGAAAGTATTGTTTAGTTGGTTGTTTGATCTTGGTCATTGAATCCGTGCATTGTTCTATAGTTCTCACCTACAGGCAAGAGTCTACCAATAATCACATTTGACTTAAGATCTGAAAGCGTATCAATAGATCCTCTAAGAGAAGCTCCTACCATTACTCTGATAGTTTCCTGGAATGATGCAGCAGAAAGCCAAGAATCACTCTCCTTTGCAATTGTTGTCAATCCTAGAGCAACTCTCTTTCCTTGAGCAAGTCTCTTTCCTTGAGCCTCAAGTTGAGCATTTACTTTGATATACTCTTCATACTTTACATAAGTACCAGGGATAAAGCTTGAGTCTCCTCCATCTTCAATAAAGACCTTTGAGAAGAGCTGCTTTACCACTACTTCGATATGCTTATCATTAAGATCTTGTCCCTGAGATGCGTACACTCTCTTGGACTCACTAATGATATATCTCTGAGCCTGAAGATCTCCTACGATGTTTTTGTATTCCATCACATCAAGAGCTCCAGTAGTCAAGATTTCACCTTTGTAAACTCTTGCTCCTACCTTAGTCTTCTTTGGTGTGAGACCAACGAGTGATTTTGTAAAGATTTCCTCTACTCCGATAGTGATAAAATCTTCATTGATATCAAGCACTTTCCCAGCTTCTTTGATCTTAAGTTTTGAAGATCCTTTAGCTGCATAAGATGCTCCCTTAGCAAGAAGTTCTCCTGGTTTTACTGTTACGGTATATCCCTCTTTTACAAGGTATGATCTTTTCTGAACCTCTCCAGTAAGTCTAATCTTTCCAAACTTTCCTCCTTCTGGAGTCTCCTCAAATGAGATCACACCATCAAATGGAGCTACGATAGCTGGATTCTTTGGAGGTCTTACTTCAAAGAGCTGCTTAACTCTATCAATACCTGAAGCTTCTGCTGCTCCGGCAACTCCACCATCGTGGAAGGTATCAAGAGTAAGCTGAGTTGAAGGTTCTCCAATAGACTGAGCAGCAATCACTCCTACAGGAACTCAAACTTCTACCATATTTCTTGTAGCAAGGTCCATTCCATAACACTTCTGGCAGACACCAGAGATACAATGACAAGTAAGTGGACTTCTTACCTTGATAGTAGAGATTTTTGAAGTTTCAATCAGGCTTAAAGCTGATTTATTGATCATTTCTCCTGCGCGAAGGATCTTTACTCCATTTTCATCAATAACATCTTCGGCAACAGTTCTACCATAGATGAGAGATGCAAATTTTTCTCCCTTGAGTTCAGCTTCTTCTCTAGAGTAGATGATATATTCACTAGATCCACAGTCCACTTCTCTAACAATAAGTTCTTGAGACGCATCACAGAGTTTTCTAGTAAGGTATCCTGATTCAGCAGTTCTAAGGGCAGTATCGGCTTTACCTTTACGTCCAGAGTGGGCTGAAATAAAGTATTCAATAGGCTTAAGTCCTTCTACAAATGATGATTTGATAGGAAGTTCGATAATTTCTCCTTTTGGATTTACCACGAGCCCCTTCATACCTGAGATCTGCGTAAGGTGAGTCTGAGAACCTCTCGCTCCAGAGTCAATCATAGTATAGAGATTATTACCAGCACCGATGATTGATTTCAGATTTTTTTCTACTGATTTTTTTACATCAGTCCAGATCTTTACTACGAGTCTATGCTTTTCCTCTTCTGAGAAGAATCCTTTGTAATAGTACTTGAGCACTTCATTATTGTCAAGGTCTCCAGCCTTAAGGATATCTTCCTTTTCCTTTGGCACCTTCATGTCAAGGATATTGATAGAAGTAGCGGCAATAGTTGAGTATTTGAATCCGTAATTTTTGATTGCATCGGCAACTTTTACGGTAGTTTGCATATCATATTTATCAAAGATATCAGAGAGAAGTCTCTTGAGATCCTTATTTCCCATCTTTCTATTTACATAAGGATAATCCTCAGGCAAGATAGAATTGAAGATTACTCTACCAATAGTTGTTTGAATAGGTTGATTATCCTCGAGAACTACGATTTTATCCTTGAGTGTTACTTGCTTATTATTGAAAGCATCAATTGCTTCTTGAAATGAAGCATATCTAGCAACTGGATGTACTTTAGACTCCCATTCTTCTTCAGTATTGTAATCAGGATATTTCTCACTGAAAGTATCAGTAAGGAAGTAGATTCCAAGTACCATATCCTGTGAATGCGTAATTGTTGGATCTCCAGAACCTGGCTTGATAATATTTTTGTCAGCTGCGATAAGTTCGCGTGCTTCTTTTTGTGCTTCATCTGAGATAGGAAGATGCACTGCCATCTGATCACCATCAAAGTCGGCGTTAAACGCAGGACATACTAGAGGATGAAGTCTGATAGTCTTACCAGGCATCAACTTAATTTTGAAGGCTTCGATTGAAAGTCTGTGAAGTGTTGGTGCACGGTTAAGCAAAACATATTTGTCCTTGATTACTTCTTCAAGGAACTTGAGTGCCATTGGATTTCCATCTTTGATCAGCTTTTCAGCCTGTTTTGGAGTATAAACGATCTTTTTTTCAATAAGCTTTCCGATGATGAATGGAGTAAACATCTTTACTGCGATATAGATTGGCAAACCACATTCGTTAAGATTGAGGTCTGGACCTACAGTAATGATAGATCTTCCTGAGTAATCTACTCTCTTTCCGAGCAAATTCTTTCTAAAGACTCCTTCCTTTCCTGAAAGCATATCTGAGATAGATTTGAAGACTTTTACTCCAGAACCACCCTTTCCAGCTGGATTTTTTTCTCCAACCAAAAGATTATTGATAGACTCCTGAAGAAGTCTGATTTCATTCTTTTTTACGATATCAGGCATTCCAACTTGGATCATCTTCTTGAGTCTTGAGTTTCTCATCAATACTCTTCTATAGAAGAGGTTTACATCTGAAGATGCAAATCTTCCTCCATCAAGCTGAACCACAGGTCTAATATCAGGTGGAATCACAGGAAGTTTTCTAATGATCATATTCTCAGGTTTTACCCCAGAAACATAGAGATTGATAAGCAATTTGATCAAACTCATCATCTTCTTTTTCTGATCTACAGATTTGATATTTGGAAATTCTTTAACTCTTCTTTTGATCTCTTTTTCAACATCAATAGACTTGAGCATAAGGAGAATTCCCTCTGGTCCTGATGAAAATGGGATCTTATTAACATATTGATAGAAAAAGTTTCTGTAATCTGACTCAAGAATTGTCGTTCCAAACTTGAGATCTGCGATAATCCCTCTCATTCTATGATATTCAGCTTCAAGAGACTGCTTATTTTCCTCATAGAGTTTTTTAACTGTTTCCATTTTCTTTCCCTCTTTTTCTTCTTGTTCTCTCTTGAAAAGAGCATCAAGTTCTTTAAGGGTATTCTGATAATCGGCATCTACTTTTTTAATGATTTCATCTTTAAGCTGATCTGAGATATCTTTTACTACTACATATTTTACATAGGTAAGGATTTTTTCAATTTCAGTAGCTGAAATCTGAAGCAACTGATGGATACCTCCTGATGGAGATTTTTTATACCATTCGTGTACAATAGGAGATGCAAGATCAATATGTCCCATTCTCACTCTTCTTTCACGAGAAGATGCCACCTCTACTCCACACTTTTCACATACTATTCCCTTATATCTTGGTCCTTTATATTTTCCACAGCTACATTCATAGTTTTTCACTGGTCCAAAGATCGATTCACAAAAAAGTCCTCCTTGCTTTGGTTTTCCAGATCTATAGTTTACGGTATCAGAGCTATCTACGACTCCACGAGACCATTTTTCGATCTCTTCCATTGAAGCGAGCGTAACCATCAACCCATCAAATTTTGTATTATTCATCAAAAGTGCAACATAAGATATAAATATCTGCTTCGCAGTTTTTGTCCATTTCTTAGAATTGTAAATCGCTTATCCGAGGAGAAAAAGTCTCCCCAGATAAAGATCAGATTTTTACTCTATTTGTCCAAAATCTTCTAGATCTTCTGCGATCTTTCCCATCATTTCTCCCTTGCTATTGCTTTCATCTTCATCATTATCTATGTCTAGATGTGCAGTTGCAAGTTCTTGTTCGAGGGAAGCCGTCATAATTCCAGAAAGTCCAAGACTTTTGATTTTTTCAATTCTTTCTTCGTAAATTTTATCCATTTCATCTGCAGTCAAAGGCACAATATTTTGTCCCAAACCTTTGAAAAGGTAGGTCAAAAGATTGAACGACTCAGGAAGACCTCAGATCTTTGGTTTTTGAGATTTGATAATCGATTCATAAAGCTTATTTCTACCGATCACATCATCTGACTTCACAGTAAGCATTTCTTGAAGCGTATATACTGCAGAGTATGCCTCCAAAGCCCACACTTCCATCTCTCCGAATCTCTGTCCTCCTTGTCTGGATTTTCCTCCAAGAGGCTGCTGAGTAATCAATGAGTAAGGTCCTACAGATCTTGCATGGATTTTATCCTCTACCATATGTACAAGCTTGAGCATATGCATGTATCCAACAGTTACCTGCTGAGCATAAGGTTCACCTGTTTCTCCATCGTAAAGAGTTGTTCTCAGCTTGTCTTCAAGACCAGCCTTTTTAGCAAGAGCTACAATCTCCTCTACTCCGATTCCTCAGAATGTTGGAACTGCAAATTTTACTCCAAGTTCATGTGCAATAAGTCCCAACTGAGACTCAAACAACTGTCCAAGGTTCATACGAGAAATTACACCAAGAGAGTTAAGTACTACATCGATAGGCTTTCCATCTACAGAGTATGGCATATTTTCTTCTGGTACTACAATCGCTACGATACCCTTGTTTCCATGCTTACCAGCAAGTTTATCTCAGATTTCAATTTTTCTTGTAGTTGCTACATATACTTTGATCTTTTTTCTCACACCAGCCATCAAGTTGTCTCCTTTCTTTGAATCAAGGATAACCACATCGATAACTTTTCCTTCAGATCCAGATGGCATATAGAGAGAAGTATCTTTTACATTCTTTGACTTATCACCAAAGATTGCTTGAATCAACTTTTCTTCTGGTGTCAATTCTCCCTCTCCCTTTGGAGTAATCTTTCCGATAAGGAGATCTCAACCTTTAACCGTTGCACCAATTCTAATAATACCGTCCTCATCGAGATTAGTAAGTTTTGACATAGCAACTCCTGGGATATCATTAGTAGTTTCTTCAGGGCCGAGCTTGGTTTCCACTACCTCGATCTCATAATCTGAAATAATAACCGAAGTAAGTTCATCATCCTTTACGAGTCTCTGAGACACTACGATCGCATCTTCATAGTTATATCCTTTCCATGGCATAAAGGCAACTCTAAGTGACTTACCAAGTGCCATTTCTCCATTTACAGAACATGGACCTTCAGCCAGAATTGTTCCTTTTTGAACCTTTTGACCAAGATCTACACAAGGAACTTGGTTGATTGCAGCCTTTGAGTTTGATTTTTCAAATACAACAAGCTTATAATCCTTAATTCCTTCCTTATATTTTACCTTAACATGCGCACCATCTACTGCGATCACTTCTCCATCACCTTCAGCCTTGATCGTTGCATGGGCCATCTTCATGATATCTCCTTCAATACCTGTTCCTACAAGAGGAGCATCGTTTTTGAGAAGAGGAAGCGCCTGTCTTTGCTGGTTTGAAGCAACTGAGGCACGCACAGCATCGTTATGATCTACAAAAGGGATAAGTCCTGTATTAGGAGAAAAAATCTGACTCAAATTCACGTCCATATGAGTAATTTCATTTACATGAAATGTTGACATTTCTCCATACTTTCTCGCAGCAATTCTTGTATTGAGAATATTATTATATTCATCAAGTGCTGTAGTCGCATCAGCGATTACATATTTTTCATCCATTTCTGGAGAGATATATTCTACTTCTCCAGTAAAGTAAGGTTTTACTTTTACTGGTTTTTGAAGCTTTCCATATGTCTTTTCAATAGCTTTAGCAGCCTTTTCATCAATATGAGTATCCTCCTTTACCAAAACTTTAGTAGTTGGATTTCCCTTAGCATCAAGATCAAAGATATCACGATGTGCGATACGACCGATGAGAGCGTCAGCTTTTGGTTCTACTTCACGGAAAATTTTCAAAGCAGGTGTCTCGAGGAATCCTTCTTCGTTGATTCTTGAATAAAGTGATTGGTAAATTACAAGTCCAATATTTTGTCCTTCTGGAGTTTGGATTGGACAGATTCTACCATAGTGTGATGGGTGAACATCTCTCACCTCAAACTTTGCAGTTTCTTTCTTCAAACCTCCAGGTCCAAGGGCAGTAATCTTTCTTTTATTTTCAATTTCCGCAAGCGGATTGATCTGTTCCAAGAACTGAGAAAGCTGAGAAGTTGCAAAAAATGATTTGATTGAATTGTCAATCATTTTGAAATTTACCAAATCAGTAATTTTATGCTGGTGATCCCCCTCATCCATCTTAAGAACTGAGAGCTTTCCTTTTACTGATTTTACAAATTTTCTCATTACTGGCTGAACATGAGCATAGAGGATTTCTCCCATAGTTCTCACTCTCTTATTAGAAAGATGATCAGCATCATCTTCGTAGAATCCTTTTTTATGATTACAAAGATTCAAAAGATACTTAATAGCTGCGATCAAATCTTCACCATCAAAAACATTAGCCTCTGGTCCTTTGAGAGGCTTTTTGAGATTAAGTTTTGCATTGATCTTTCTTCTCGCGATAGATCCAATAGTAATTCTCTCTTCAAGCAAGAATTGTCCTTTGATATAATCCAAAGCAGACTGAGGATCAATCAATTCTCCTGGTCTTAGCTTGCTATAAATATGTTCTGCTGCAGAAAGTGCGTCTACAGTAGGATCCTTTTTGAGGGTAATATCAATAAAATCTCTATCATCCTCTGTCTCAACTAGGTTCTTGAATGTTTCTCTAATAGACTCATCAGTCTCGAGTCCAAACGTTCTCAAAAGAGAAGTAATTGAGAATTTTCTTGATTTATTGATTCTTGCAACAACATTTCCATTTTTTTCTACACTCACCTCAAGCCATGGTCCATTTTCTGGAACAAGTTTGAAAGAGTACCAGAAATCTTTTTGTCCATAAAAGATTCCGTATGATCTAACGATCTGAGAATTTACTACTCTCTCTACTCCGTTAACAATATATGATGCAGAAGGAGTCATAAGAGGAAGAATTCCTACATTTGCACGCTTGTTGAAAAGCACCTTTTCTGTAGGTTTTTTGTTTGGATTTGCTTCATCCTTATCCACCTCTACAAGCTTTACTTGAGCGGTAATAATTCCACCATAAGTAAGTTCCTTTTTCTTACAAACTTCAATAGACTCCATAGGTTCAGATACTTTCAAATCTGAGATCGTGATATAGAGCTTATCCCCTGCGATATCCCAGATTTTTTCTTCGTTTGCAAAAAGTTTATTAAGATAGATATTGATAAAATCATCAAAACCTTTCTTTTGCAAACCGAGGAGATCAGGGATCTCTCCATAGGTTCTTGGCTGAGCCAAAAAGATTCTTCCATCCTTTTGATAATAATCCTTGAAAAGCTCCTGAGCCTTAGGATTGAGTTGATTTTTTTCTTTTTTAACAGAAGAAACAGACTTACTAGTCTTAGAAGCCTTTTCTGCTGCGGGTTGTTTTTTATTTACCATCAAGTATGTTATAGAGAAATAAACGGTAATAAGTGGACAGTTTCCCATCCCGCAAAGCTATTATTATTGAAGAGAACACGATTTTCAAAGACCACATCCATTGTATGCTCAGGATTCAACAACTCGCTCAATAAAGCGAAAACAGACAAAAAAGTCTGATTTCTTTATTTTTTTATCTTTTATCTTCGAGATAGCTATGACCAAGCTCTCAAAAACAAAATTGCCTATAATAAGTCAAAAGACAGAAAATTATTTCTGTCTCTGAACGGTAAGCTGATGTCTACCTTTTGCTCTTCTTCTAGCGAGCACTCTTCTACCAGTCCATGACTTCATTCTCTCTCTGAAACCATGAGTTCTCATTCTTTTTGTCCACTGGTATTTTCTAATTCTTCTTAATTTAGATGCCATGAGAATATGTTAATAAGAATATAAACTATCTGCTGATGAAATTCAAGAGTCCGAGAGTTCTCGCTCTGATGATCTCTTGTCTTACAGCTTTTTGAGTCTTTACTGAGTTTCCAGTATAGAGTCTAGGCTTGATATCTCCAAATCTAGTAAGGTAATACTTCAAGATAGGGATTGCCTTCCAGTTGATATATTTTGCATTTCTCGCATCTGCAAAGAAGGTAATCTTTTGACCAAATCTCTTGTCCTTGATATCTTCGATAGCCTTGTCAAATTCAGACTGAAGTGCTTCAAAGTGGTAGAACTTTTGTCCAGCAGACATCTTGTAGATTTCGTATCTTACAACAATCTGATTATACAAAAGAGCTGCCTTTACTTCCTTTACTTGTTGAGGATCAAGGTTGAGAAGATATGATACAAAGTAAGCCTTTGTATTCTTGTCTCTAAGTTTGAAAGAAAGGTTTTGAATTCAGATTTCATCTTTTTCTTTTACAGTGAATTTTGCTTCAAGATCTGCCATGAAAGCTTTTCTATCTGCTTCTGAAGTGTTTGCATTGAGCAAAAGCACCAATTCATAATTTTGCATACAATTGCGAAATAATAAATAAAAGGGTTAGATACTTTTTGATTCGCCGATCGGTATCCAGTATAAAGAAATATCAAGAGAAATCAAGAGAAAGTAATTTTTTTACTCAAGGAGGAAAGTCGCTCATATCTCTACTCAGGAAATTCTCTTATCATAATCAAGATTATAGTGCAAATAGAGCATCTCTCCTGCGACAAAAAGTTCAAAATCAACAACCCCAGGTCCTCCTGAGTCTTCACAAATCGCCTTTCCTTTAAGCGACTCCTGCTCTGGGAAAAGTTGGACTGCATAACAACGATCTAAAATACGGAATGGCGTGAGATTACCATGCGATTGGATCAGATTTTTTGCCTTTTGGGTATCAAAATGAGCTAATGCAGATAAAAAGTCCAAAATCTGGCTTCTTTTGTGGTCTTTAGCCTGATAACGATTGAATCGACAGGTCTGATCTTGAAGTTTTCCCTCAATCACGACTCAAGTCTGCCCTTCATACTCTGCGATAATCTTGTCCACAAAAAGATCCCTTGAAAGCTCAGCTAGAGGATAGGCGAAAAAATTTCCTGTTTGGACTGATTTCTGATTGGAAGGTATTTGGATCGGAAGATGCGGAATGATCGAGAAATCATAACGATCAGCGATTCTACACCAGTAAGTCTCTCTTTTGAGTTCAATTCCCCCAGAAATTTCAGGAAGTGCAGTCAACTCCTCAAAGCTCAATCTCTGAGAGTATCTCCCCATCAAAAAGAATTCTAAAACTCAGAGAAGAAGCAAAGAAAAGGTGATGATGAGGTATTTTTTCATCAAAAAGAATCATAGATAAAACTTATGAAATGATCGTTTCTATTTTTCTTCAAAGAAGTACTCTATCTCTCAAAAACCAGAGAGTCGCCCTCCGCCACCTCCACCTACAACACCTTGAAATCTATAATAATAAGGCTTTCATTCTTTGATAACATATGCTGGTTGTATCACATCTTGATCAACATAAATCGAAAAAATTCCAGTTCCTGTCGCTAAGTTTGCTCAAGTAGAAATACCACTTACCTTAAGATGATTTTCCGAGATAAATCCTGATAAAGTAATCGGCTTATCGTAAGGGACATATTCGATATACTCAGATTCTCCATCTTTTTTCATATATTCAGAGAGATCTGCTCCTGAGAGATACTTTTGTCTAAATGGCTCAATAACACTTTCATCAATCTCATCCATATATCAGAGATTATAAGGATACACCCTATTTCCTGAAGCATAATAGTAAGGAACATCCGCCTTTTGGAAAAAATACTTTGTCAAAGAATCTCGGCAGATTCATTCGATAGGATTAGAGACTTTGAGCTTAAAATCTTTAAAAACAAACTGTTTTTCTCGCCCTGTCGCAACTTTTACCTCTTCAGGAGGCTCTTCTCAAATACAGTTATAGTCTATATTTTTGAGAGCATAGGGAATATTTCTAATCTCTACCAAAGAGGTTGGAGATGTTGAAAGTTCTTGAGGATTATTCTGACATCCTACAAGAAATAAAAAGAAAAAAAGAAGACTGATTTTTTTCATTGGGTTTTTTGGTAAGAGAGATAAACTATCTTTTTCTATTCTCCAAAATAATATCATCTAATGCAGCCCCACACCTGTCTCGATCACAAGTATAATAAAGAAAGCTATTATAACCTTGTGTATTGAAAATCACTAAAGGTACATTCCAAACCCAAGCTGGCTTTACAACAAAACAGGTAAATCCTGATCCTTGAATGCGAGAATTTTTACAATCATAAGGAACGATTGTCCCTGTAAAATTTGGGAAATAACGATCAAACCATCCAGAAAAAGAGAGACTTTCATAATTTGGAGCATATTGCAAAGCTCCATGGGGATAATCTATTGTTGGATGATACCAGCTAGTAACTTGATTTCCTGTAAAAAAGTACTCCTCATTTCTTCCAGAAAAGATCTCTTCTCGTCTAGGATACATCAGCTCAGGATCAACCCAATCTGCACGAAGAGTGAGTCAGTATTCAGGCACTTTATAAGTAAAACGGTATCAAGTAAGCGGTCAACAAAGTTGACATGTACATCCAGTAACACATCCACAACGATCTCAATCACGGCTAATAAAGCATTTTTTTTGTTTTCTATATTGCTTTTGAAGTTGCTTGAGAAAAGAGTAGTTCTGCTCTCCATACTTAAATAAAAAATCTTCATAATCCTCTTCTCTAGGAAACAAAAAGCCCGTTAAACTTATTTCTTCCATAGCTTTTTCTACAAAAGGAGTCTGAAAAGTCTGATTCTGAACGATCGTTTGTAGTTTGTTTGGTTGGTCTTGCTGTATTTTACTCGGTTTATAATACAACACTTTATACACGATCAAACCTGAAAATCAGAGTCCTAATCCCAAAAGAAAAATTATACAGAGAAGAAGTTTTTGTTTCATTGTAAAGTTATATAAATAAAATCATAAAGGTGGACATGAATAGATATCCACCTTAATGTAAGTTTAACAAAGTCCTACTGCTATAGCATTATAGGTTCCATCTGCACCATTCGCAAGCATCGAATTCAATAACTTAGAATAAAGAATATATCTTGTATTATTCACATATGAACCTGTCAAAGCTTAGATTCGATTCTTAAACTCATTTAGTTTATCATCTTTCGTAAACTCATTAATCTTTCGATAATCTCCTACATCGGAACGAATAGCTACGAGAATCAGTATCTTTTGATCCAATAATATCTCTAGAAAAACCTTCATCTCTTGATGATTTTTAGTTATAAGCTTTTTCAACTTTAAGAAAAGAGGCTCCATCAACAAATCTCCGAGAAATTTTCAAATAAAGATTGCTAAGAGAGATGTAAGTTCCGCCAAGTTGTTCTTGGATAGTCTTGGGATGGGGGATATTGTTTTTTTGAGATATGTGTTTATGCGATGGAGTATATTTTTTTTACTGAGAGAAATCAAGGAAAAATCAATAGAAAAAAGACAAGGCAAGCCTTGTCCCTACTGCGAAAACTTCGCTTTATTTTTTTAATGTCAAAGTATACACTTCTTTGGAGGTTGAGAATGAATAGTCGTAGCTTTCATTTGCTTTTACTTCTACTTCATTGTCAGACGCTTCGTAAGTAGTAGAAACTTGCTTATGCAAAATTCCAGGTCTTACCTTAGTAAAAGTAGAATTGATCACATGAGTTCCAGGAGTGAGGTAAAATCCTTTTGTCAAACCGAGATTTTCATAGAAAAATACTGGAGCTTTACCATCAACACTTGCTACTCGCAAAGTCTCTTGATATACAAGCAAATTAGTAGATTTGATATACACTTTAGCAGCTCCTGGATTTTTTTCAAGTCGCTCTTGAGCTTTTTTATTTTGCAAATAAACATAAGCTTGATGACCAATAATCATCGCTAAAATTGCTACTCCCACATAAATAAGATACGATCGAGAAGCCCCTGTTTGCTGAGCATATTGAGCTCCTGTTGCAATTACTTCTGCACCTGTTGTTACCACTTCTGTCATTTTGATAATAAGATAATAAAAATAAATACTTCGTCTTATGTAAGAAAAAAGAATGAAGTCAGATTTTTAATTTTCGTTTTCTTGTGAATAATTTAGTCTTCTTGTGTTTGAATTTTATTTGGAGCTGGTTTTTGGATAGAAGAGATGAGAGCTTTGAGTTCCTCAACCTCGATCTGTCCTAGCCCTGAGATATCAAAACTATGCTTTTGATCATTAGAATCTGTAATCGTAAGGAAATGCTGGCTATCTCCAGAATAAATATGCGATTCAAACTCAAATCCAGAACTTCTGATATCAAAGGTTTGAGGATTTTTGTCCTCAATAATGGTGATTTGCATGTTTTCAACTTCTACGCGAAGTTTAGCGTCTGAGATTACAGATTTTGCCATGAGAAGGAAAACAATCACCCCAATAACTGCAGTCAAATACACTGTTGGTATACCATAAACTCCTTCTAGACCAAAGAAATGCTGCAATGCAAAATAAGAGAGAACGACTACAAACCCAAGTCCGAATAAATACATCAGGATATCCACAATCCTTGCCCATAAGGGCTGTTTGAATACGACCTTTTCCATTATCAATCACAAATAAATAAAAGTTTCCCATTGATATAGTAGATGGATAATGATTTTCCCTCCCAAATCAAGCTTTTTTAGTGAATTTAAGTATTTTTGAAAAAAAAGAAAAATCTGACTCCAGAGACTACCCTACAGTAAGAGCCAGACTTTCTAAGTTTTTATCAAAGAAATCCACTAATCACTATCAATCAGAGAACAAATTTGTTCCATACTCTCTACAAAATCATCACTCTTTATAAAATTTACCCTTTCATGCTGAGCAAGAAAAGCAAATCTTGCATTATACTTACAAAGATCTTCCTTATTGTGATATTCCTCATCAAGGGAGTCCCCTCTTTTTACAATTCTTTCTTGACTTTTCTCCACTGTGGTATACAAGGTAATATATAAGGTATCTTCTCTAAATCCCATTAGCTGATCAATCTGATATCAACCATTAAAGCGAAAATCCTCCATGACCCACTGAGAAAGCAGTCCTCTATCTAAAACCTCGTACTCTGGATACATTTTTTTCAAAAACTTTACACGAGTTGTTTTTCCTGTACCATCATTGCCATCAATTTCAATTCTCTTATATCCCATTCTAGTTAGTTTCTCTAAATAAATAAAACAAAATAATGCCGACTACAACACACGATAAGTATCTCTTTGTTTTTTATACTGCTTTACACGAGTATCTAAAGACTCTCCTGCAACAAACTTTACCTTATGAAAAGGAATAAAAAGTAAATTTCCTGTTTTTTCATCTACTAGCAAATTAAGTAGCTCATTATCTCTCACAAAATCAACTGTCAAAAGATAACGTCCCACATTCCAACTTTTTGTAAAAACACTATAATAAGTAAGAGGAATGTCCAAATTTTTAAGATAGCTAATTGCTAATTCACAATCTGGACAATTAACGAATCCCGCTTCCTGTGGAGTAAGGTGGAAAATTGCATCCTCTGTCTTTGCTTTTGTTTTTTTAAGTGTTAAAGAAGAAAAAGGAATATAGCTGAACACTGCTCCATCATTTAACTTAATCAATGCAGTTAATGTCTCTCATATATAAGCACAGATACCTATAATCTCACATTCAGTGAGAAGGTCTGAATATTCACTTAAAATTTGAGATGATCTTACATAAGCCTTGATTGGCGTAATATCAAAATAATTTTGCATAATTTTATCAATAAAAGAATAAAAATTAAGTTTTTTAGCATACAATACCATTCTTTTAGAAAGGATTTACTGCTGACTTTCGTTCATCTGTGGCCCTATCATACTCTTGAACTATAGCAAACACACATCTTCATGGAGGCAATTGAAAGCTTGTCTCTAATAAGACAATTCAATTCCCCTCTACAATCTCTCATTCTGCATTTTCATAGGTAATATAAGCTACCTGACATTTATCCTCATCAAAAACTCTCGTATTTATATATCTCTCTGCATGCCATCAGAGTTCTGTATTTCATTTATTGTCTCCCTCAGAAATTGCTTTTCATACTAGTATTCTCGTTGCATAACCAACTCTAAACTCTCGACCAAACTCATACGCGATACGCTCTTGTAAATAATGTTCATGATTTGCCATTCCTAACCTTGTATTTTTACGCAAGGTTCCGGATCCATGATACTCTATAAACTCATCTTTTGTCATTTGTCTAAGTGTATCCAACCTTGTATTTGAAGGAGTAAAGGCAACTACTTTCGTTTCAAACATCTCTTTCTTATAATAAACAAATAAAAGGAATAATAACGCTAGACTTCTAGGGGAAAGAAAAAATAGAGAAATACCACTTTCCCCTAGATATTGCCCCCTCTCATAAAAAAGAAAAACAAAAAAAATCTGATTCGATGTGAATCAGACTTCTTTTGTGTTCGGTAAAGAGACTTCCTTGCCCCTCTAGTAAGAGAGAAGTAGTATGTGAGATAAGAAATCCTACTATTAATAGTAACAACTCTATACTTCCCCGCATATTTCTCAGCATTAAGTACGAACTAAAGAAATCGCAAAATGCCTCAAAAAAAGAATGGGACAACTTTGCAATAGATAGTAATGATTATAAAACAAAAAGCAAGTGATTTTTATATTTTTTCTTTAATAATTAATTTTAGATAAAATAAAAAGTCTGAACATGTCTTTAACTGTCAGACTTTTCTCTCTTTTAAAATTATATACTATATTGAAAACTACACAGTAAATCTGTAGAACTTTGAAACTTCAAATCCAGCAGGAAGGATTTCTCTAACTTTCTTTGATCCATCTCTGATATATTCTTGCTCCAAAAGTACATTATCAGCAAAAGCCTTATCTACTTTACCTTTTACGATATTTGGAATCATTGCTTCTGGTTTTCCAGCAGCCTTGAGTTCTTCAGTAAACTCTGCAGCAAGCTTTTCTTTTTCATCAGATGGAACCTCATCAAGGCTCAAGAATTCTGGATTGAGCGCAGCAACTTGGAGAGCGAGCTCTTTAGCTGTAGCTTCATCTCCTGAGTAAACAACTACAGATACTACCTTGTCTCCAGCATGAGAATAAACATAAACAGTTTCTGTGGTAATGAAAACAGATCCAAGTCTGATCGCTTCTCCGATAGTCGCAGTAGCTTCTGCAGCCAAAGTATTGATCTTTTCTACAACTTCAGATGAAAGAGCTTCAGCATTTGCTACATCTCCTGTAGTATCAGATTTCAACACTGCAAATACCTTATCAAAAAGAGCAAGAAAAGTTTCATTTTTAGCAACAAAGTCAGTTTCACAAAGAAGTTTTACCACATAAGTTCTCTCTCCATCATTGTGAGTCTTGATAAGTCCTTCATTAGTTTCTCTATCAGCCTTCTTTCCTGCCTTTGCAATTCCCTTTTCTCTAAGGATTTCTTGAGCTCTTGCAAGGTCTCCACCTGCTTCTACCAAAGCATTTTTACAATCTCCAAGTGGAGCAAAGGTTGCGTCTCTAAGCTGTTTTACCAAGTTAATATCGATTTGCATAATATAATATATAAAAAAATAAAGCGACAAACATTTGTCATAACACTCTTTTTATACTGAATTTTAGGAGAAAATCAAGAAAAAAAATTCTAAGGGATTTTATTGTATTTTTTAAAATCTTTTTTATCAAAAAAAATCTTGATTTTCTAAAGATTTTTATTACCCATATTGTTGATGGTTTTTTTATAAAAGTATTCTTTATTTATTTAATAATTTCTATGCCCCATTTTTATATGGAATTATTAACAATAATAGATTAAACGCTCTTTTGAAAATCTTAAATAAAAATATTTCACTTCCTCAAATAAATAGGCAACTTAGCTTATATAGTAAAATAGACTGAAAAGAGTTAATTATTCGTCTTATTAATAGAAAAGCAGAATTCAAAATTCGTGAACTATGAAAACAAGATACATCGTATACACCATTTCCCATAGAAAATATAATGGAATAAAGATGACTAGTAACCTTACTGATCATATTCTATGATATACTGTAAAATGAGATATTAGCGATATCCAAAAGGAAATTGAAAAAATTATTTTATCTTTATAAATAAAAATGGTAGAACGTAGACGATATTGATTTTCAACAATAATCCCTCAACATATGCATTATCCTATCAAACAAGTTTATGCTCGGATTTACATAAAAAAACAAGATAGTATTATTATTGTTTCCAAAGATTGAAGCAAGCGACAACTTCCTTGAGGAAAACCCAAAGCAGGAGAAAGGATTCTACAAACTCTTTTTAGAGAAATTTATGAAGAAACTTCGTTATCTTTATCTGAGATTACTCACTCTATCAAATATTGTGATTTATTCGGATACTATCATATTATTGAAAATTGAGAATGATATTTACAACTAAGATATTGTATCATTCTTGATGATATTGTATTAGATGAGCTTCATTCAAATGAAAGCTTTGAAGAAGATAGCATTAACTATGTTAAAAAAACTACTTTATGAGAACTAATTCATTTTATTCCATGGCTCAAGACTAATGAAGAACTTTCATTCTTTAACAAAACTATAGGAAATTTACCATAGATCTTGCCGTCTTAGAGAAAATAAAGATCTTAGAATTCTAGTATTATGATGCTCTACTTGATCTGAAGTTTACTCTCTCACATATGCATTACAGACGGCAAACATAACGTCTTACAATATTCTAGCAACCGATATCAATATTCATACTTTAAAATATGCAGAAAACGGCTATTATGAGGATTGACTAATTGCAACATTACCCACAGATATAGCAAAAGATCTTTTTGATCAGAACTATATTTCCGACAAATATAAACAGAACATAATATTCAAACAATTAGATATTTTGAATCTAAATTCATTATTTCTAGGACAAAAATTTGATTTAATTATTGCGAGAAATATTATAAAATACTTTAATAATAAAAAACAAGCATTAATTCTAAATAATATAACAAAAGTTATTTCTATGAATTGATTATTAATGATATGAGTTCAGGGCTGAAGTAATAAAGATATAGATCCATGAAAATATATTTCTCTCCAAAAAATAGGAAAATATACTTATAAATATACATAAGACAGATTTTCTCAAGAAAAAAAATCTGACTCTAAGATCAGACTTCTCTTATTTTTTATATTCACAAAGGCGGAAATTGCGATGAAATATCATTTGAAATTTCTCCGTAAACATTTTTCTTGATATCAAAGAGATTGAGCATTCGTCCTCCAATATCAGCATAAATTCTTTTTCGCCAAGGTGCTTGTACGACATTGCTCGCATATACTCCTTTCCATGCAAAATAGACCAAAATTCAGATCCAAACGAGATTAATAAACACCAAAATCGTAGGGATAAAGGCTAAAATACGAACAAAAGGAATAATGGAAACAAACAACAAAACCAACAAAAAAAACATTGTTGCTGTATATCGCCCGATTGCCTGCTTAAAGTGATAATACTCATACACAGACAAGTCACTCTTCCCCGAAAAAAAGAGCACACCTACCAGTAGATAGGCTGTGATAGCTCTTTTTCTCTCAGATGAACTAGGCAAATAGATATTTTCTTGCATAGTAGGGAAAAGATAAGAAATAATTAAGAGAGCAAGTAATTGAGTACAAAATCAAGAGAAGTATAACTATTGATATTAGTTACTACCATCTGTTCTTCTGCCCAATATCTTGAGAAGTTAGTACCAGCGATGATAATAGAATCGAGTTTACCCTTCAAGTTCTCTACCTCATCGATCAAAGTTGAAAGCATAGCTCCATCAACGATCACTACGAGATCAGGTCTCTTTTTAAGGTCAGTTACTCCCTTATATACTTTGTTTGCTCTATCAAAATTTCTCTTGTAGACAAGTTGCTCTTTTTTGGTAAGTGCTGCATAAGCGTCACTCTGCATAAACTCAGCCATTTCGTTGATAGAGTCAATTCTCTTTTTGTAAGTAGCGAAGTTTGTGAGAAAACCTCCAGATACTTTGTAGTTGAGGAAAGATACTCCTGACTTCTTAGCAAGTGCTTCAAGTTCAGTAGCGTACATTTTCTTTTCACATACTACGAGAATTTCTTTTCCTTCAGCCTTTGCTTTTTGGATAGTAGCTCTTGCAGTTTCGAGCTGCTGAGCAAGGATTTCAGGATTGATAACTACTACTCCGTTTGTTACCTCAGACCAGTACTTGCTAGTCTTTGGATGAGCTTCGTTTTTGAGTGTACCTATATGAGCTTGTGCCTCAAGAATTTGATTAACAGATACTGTCATTCGTATAGGTAATATGAAATATAAAACAGATCTTGCAAATACCAAGTTTGATGATCAAAGCGTAATCACTCCGCCATAAACCTAGTATCCCAAGAAAAATTGAAATCAAAAATCTGATTTCTGTTATTTTTTTACTAAAAACTATTTAAAGTTAATAGTTGCTCCAGCTTCAGTAAGCTTAGTCTTCAAAGCTTCAGCTTCTTCTGCCTTAACATTTTCTTTAATGATAACTGGTGCTTTTTCAACCAATTCCTTAGCAGCTTTAAGGTCAAGTCCAAGAACTTCTTTAACTACTTTAATAACAGCGATCTTTTGTTGTCCTGCATCAGCAAGTTCAACATTCATAGCATCAGATGCACCAGCGTCTGCAGCAGCAGCTCCAGCAGCAGCACCTCCAGCAACTACCATAGCAGCAGCAGTTACTCCAAATTCTTCTTCCAAAGCTTTTACAAGCCCGTTAAGTTCAACAGCATTCATTTCTTTTACAAGATCCAAGATCTGTTGTTGATTTTTAGTCAAATCCATTGTTTACAAAACATAACAAATAAAAAAGTGTTTTAAGTTGGATTAAGTTTTGAATAGGAGAAAGCCTATTCAGCTTTTTTTGCGATTTGATCAATCACAGCAGCAAATGATTGTACTGGGTAATTGAAAAGGTACGCCAACTTTGAAAGCAACTCTTCTCTTGATGGGATATTTGCAAGCTCTGTCACATACTCAGCGTTGTGCCATTTCTTGTCATACCAACCTCCAAGGAACTTAATAGAAGCCTTAAGCTCTCTATCTGCTGCAATCTGCTTAGCATACTTGTTTACAACCTTCATAGGAGCGTATTCGTCTTCATTTGCATAAAGTACTACTACAGATCCTTCAAGATCGTTTTCTTCCACAGTATCAAAACCTGCCTCTTTAAGAGCAAGCATAAACAGCTTTTTTCTGATAACATTGTACTTACCATCAGCAGCAATAACTTCTTTTCTGATAGATGTAGAAAGTGTTACAGGCAATCCAGATTGCTGAAGCACTACTACATTTTTAGCAGACTGAAGGTCTTGCGCATACTGTTTTACAAGCTCAATTTTTTGTTGTTTTGAGATTGTCATCGTGCAGTAAACCTTGAAATAAAAAAGAACTCAATGCCTGAGTCTTCTTAGATTTCGACAAATAGTGCAAAAGCTCTAAAAGTCTGAATACAATTAAGAATAACCTCGGTAGGATTTATGAAATCTAACGATCTCACCTACTGTCTCTGGCAAAGATATTTTATACTATACTAAAATAAAAGATAAATGCAAGAGGAAATCAGATTTTTTTCTTTTATTTATAAACTTAAATAACAAGACGCGATATTTTGCAAGGCAAAACGCGAAGTGATATTTTTTAATTTTACAAATTAGTGATGCATTTTGAATTATACTAAATCTTAATCACTTGATTTTTGTCGGTGAATTTGTATGATTGAGATCAATCCTTGATATTGAGGAGAAAAATAAAAAATTGTCATTATGGCTCATGATAAAAAAAAGAGCAGCACTGGCAGCTGGAAAGGTCATCGAGACAAACATCAAAAGGCGGATCGACAAAACTCTGATAAGAAGAGGAAGAAGTCCGATTGGGATGGAGAATCTGGACGTCCTAAAAAGAAAAAAGACTAATCGCTTTTCTTTCATGCCTTAGAGAGGAAGTTTTTTTCCTCTCTTTTCTTTATTTTTTGTGGTCATTAAATGAGATTGCTAATACAAACACCTTTTGTTGATTATAATAAGTACATTCCACATTTACTAGAACATTGCGTCTGAGATGATCGTAATATTGATGTTTTTCTCAAATATAACCTTGAATTTGAGATTACAACCAAAAGTGGTTATACAGAATTGGAACGAGATCTCTTGAGTATTCATGAAGTAATTGATAAAATAACAACCCCTATTGCTTTGGAGACTTATCAATTAGAAAAAACCATCATCAAACAAGAGCTTAAAAAAACTTCTTTCTGACAGAAGATATATCAAAAACTTCTTCAAAAACTAATTAATCCTGCTATTCAAACAAATAACAATTTGGAAGTGAATTATCAACAACTCCTAGATTATCAGCAAATATATTATCAAAAAGATGCCATGATCTTTATCGATCAAGAAGATAATATAGATCTAAATTTTTGACTTTGAACGAATTTGAAAACCCAAAAACTATCACTTCAGAACTTTACTCAACCAACTGCTTTTTCTTTTGATATTCAAGGAGAGCTAATCTCTGGATATTGTGTTGAATATAAAAATCCAGAGGATGTTTTGATTCTTGATTTTTTGCGAGATCTTCTCAACACCTATCAATATGCTATCATCAGCAAGGAGAAACAATCCTATTATTCAGATTTTTTTGATTATTCTTTTACGGATAGCTGCTTTATTTGTAGTTATGATGGAAAATTTCCACGCTTTTCTCTCAAGAAACTTGAAGAATTTTTTCCCTCATTCCAAAATTATGCTATGCACCGTATCCAAGCTGGAAAATTTAACGCTCGAAAAGGGGAGATTGCACTTTTGCTAGGGAAGGTCTATGAAATCAAAGAGCATCTCAAGCTGATTCAATCTCTAGATTTTTCTTTTGTCAAGAAGCTTTTACTCCTTGCTAGACAATAATCTTCTTGATTGTTTTCTCAAAAAACAAAAAATCAGATTTTTTTCTGAGATCGTTGTGGTTGATTTTCAAGCAAATTACACTCTCTAAAAGAGTAAAATAAGTTGATAACTATCAAAAGTTATATACTATTTTTTGTTTCTATTTATAAAATCAAATAACTCGAAGCGATATTTTGCAAGTCGAAACGCAAAGCGACATTTTTTTGTATTTTTTGCTTTTTATAAAAAAAATATCCCAATAACAAAGCTTCTCTAGGATATTTTTAGTATTTTTTGATTATAAGATCCGTAGCAAACCTTTATCCTCTCTATCCTCTCAGAAAGACTTTGTCCGTATAGCGATCGAGAATAGCTTTTGCTTTGTCCAGATCCTCACGAGTTGCCGCAGCAAGACCCTCAAGTGGATACTTTCGTCCCATCTTTTCTCGTTTTTCTTTCCCTAGATTATGATAAGGCAAGAGCTCAATTCTGAGCATTGATTTGAGGGTTGCAACATATTTTCCTAGTTCTGCAATATCTTCTGGATCATCAGAATATCCAGGCACAAGCACATATCTAAGTCGATAAGGTTTTTGGATTTGCTCAAGATAAGCAAGTGTAGAAAAAGTATTATCGTTTTTTTGTCCAACGAGCTTGAGATGCTTGAGTGAATGCATATGCTTGATATCAGGGAGAATAAGATCTGCTAAAGCGAGTACCTCTCTGGCTTCTGGAGTTTGGATAAAACAGTTGGTATCGATACAAATATGATATCATTCAGATTTAAGCTTTTTTACTATAGGAAGGAGCTCTTTAGCCTGGATAAGTGGCTCTCAACCTGAAAAAGTAATTCCTCCATTTTTGCCAAAATACCCTCTTTGCTTGTTGGCAAGAGCCAAAATATCATCAGCAGACATTAGTTTTGCACTAGGATTTTCAAATGGAATCGTATCAGGATTGTGACAATAAAGGCACTTAAACATACATCACTGCAAAAAGACCACAAGCCTCACCCCAGGTCCGTCTTGAGTCGCAAAAGTTTCGATAGAATGCACATTGATCATAAAATTACATCCAAAAAGTAAAAACTGAATACAAGAAAAGGTCCGCCTCTAGTGTGCGGACTTTCTTTTTATTGATTAGATAACCTTTACTCTATATCCTGAGAGCTGAGATACGAGCTTGATATTTACAGCACCCTTTCCAATAGCAAGGGGTTTTTGGTCTTCTTGTATACGAACTACAGCCTCCCCTTCTGCTGGGAATGAAACTGACTCCACCTTTGCAGGAGCAAAAAGCCTAATGAGAAGCTCTGTTGGTTCTTGAGTATTTTGTACAAAGTCAACCTTTTCTCCATCAAGGAGTGAAGTAAGCGTTGCAATTCTATCTCCTCTTTCTCCAACCATTACTCCAATAGGATCCAAACCTTCAACCGTTGAAGAGATCAGAATTTTAGTCTTTTTACCTGGGATTCTAGCAATCTTATCAATAACAACAGATCCTTCTTCAAGCTCTGCAATATAGGTTCTCAAAAGCGCCTCTACATACTCAGGTGAGGATTGTGTAATATCCAAGAGCACTCCTCCTGCATCTTTTCCGATTTTTTTGAGAAATACGAAGATCTCTTCCCCCTGTTCATAAAGCTTGTTTGGAACTTGGCTTTCTGATGGAAGAACCACATTTGTCCCCTCAATATCAAGGATAATACTATCTTCATGAATTCTAAGCACTTTTGCCTTGAGCAAAGCTCCTTCCTTATCTTGAAATTTATCGTAGAATTTTTCTCTTTCGATATTTTTGATTCCTTGTTTAATGGTTTGAGCAGCAACCTGAGCAGCAACTCTTGAAAGCTCAAGTTTGTCTGGAGTAATGTTGATAAGCATCTGCTCTCCAACTTCAATATCAGCTCTTTCTTTTTGTGCATCTGCAAGCTTGATTTGGGTATCCTCATTTTCAATCTCATCTACCACAAGTAGTGCCTTATAGATACTTACCGTTCCATCATTTTCGATGTTTACGAGGATTTCTGCTTTTCTAAACTCAGGATAATCTCTCTTGAATCCAGATTTGATTCCATTTCTAATTACCTCTAACACTTGATAAGGATCGAGCTTATATTCTTCGACCAAATGCATCATTGCAATTTGTATACTTTTTCCATCGAGCTTCATGGGTTTTATTTTAGATTGTAAAAAATTCACTCCTACTATATGATTTCATTCTGCATTTGCAAGAAAAAAACTGTAAGCCTGATTTTGGAGGAAGTTCAGAGATTTTTGAAAGTGTTTGTGACAAGAGGGAAATGATCAAGGAAATCAAGAAAAACACTCTCCGCTTGCACCGATAAAAGAGTAAAACAAAATCCCAACTTGACAAGATGAAAAAAATCAGACTTTTCTTGTTTTTTTGGATTTTTTGGATATAATAGAAGGGAAGTTTATTTATGATAATACGCGCTATGAGCCAACAGCTCTCTCAATATGTATATTATCAGATCAAACCTTTTAAAGACAATGAGCTTGGGGTGGGATACTGGGAAAAGGTTATCAAAAACCTTATTTCTCTCAAAACTAAAAAAATCAGCTTTATGATCATGGGAAATATGGCTGAGATCAAGCTTTTTGTCAAACTACCAAGAGATTTTCAGTCTTATTTTAAAAATACTTTTTATACCACTTTTACAACTTCTGACCTTATTGAAGTAGGGAAAATCCCACTAGGAGAGGGAAGAAAATTCCTCGGAATTTCTGAGGGAGGGCTCCTCAAGACCAAAGAGGAATTTACCAGAGATGGCTCCTACCTAGATCCAATGAATGAAATCTTTGCTGTATTTCAAAATGTAGACAAGGATTCAGTTTTGAAGATCTGTTTTGAATATACCTTCAAAATCGAGGAAGATGATCTGACCAAGTTTCTCAATGGAGCCAAGAAAGTAATCTCTTACATGCGAAATAGTGGCAAAAAAGAGGAAGAAAAGCCTGAAGAAAAGAAGGCGGAAGTTAATTTGTTTATGAATATGCGATGGCAGATTCAGGGAAATGATCCTTATGTAAAAGAAAGCGTAGGAACGACCTTGGGATCAGTTTTTGCTCCTTTCTTGGCAAAGGGAAGCTGGGAAAAGAAAGAGAAAGCCGTCTGGACGCCAGTGAATTTTTCTCAAGTAATCAACCTTTTCCACCTTCCTACAAAGAATAATTTTGTCAAAGGACTGGAATATACCGTATATAGAAAACTCCCTTACCCAACGCTTATTCCGACTCCTGAGAACACCCCTGAAAGAGAGCTTACTCTGATCGGAGATACTGACTACAGAGGGCAAAAAATCAGATTTTGAATTCGTGAAGAAGATAAATTTAGACACATCTATATTGTAGGGAAAACCGGTACTGGAAAATCAACCTTTATCAACAATATGATCATCTCTGATATGAGAGCTGGAAATGGGCTTTGCCTACTGGATCCTCATGGAGAACTAGTAGATGATCTCCTGGAATATATCCCAGCAAATCGTATCAATGATGTAATCCTCTTTGATGTCTGAGATGCGGAATATCCGATTGGATTCAACCTTTTGCAAGCGGACAACGAAACAGAAAAAAACAAGCTAGCCTCTGGAGTGGTTGCAACCTTCCAAAAACTCTTTGAAAACTCATGGGGACCAAGACTTGAGTACATCCTGAGAAATGTAGTGCTTTCTATCATCGACTACCCAAATGCAACGCTCATGCACATTTTGAGAGTGCTGACAGACAAGGAATTTCGTGATGAGGTCATTAGTAATGTAAAAGATCCGCTCTTGCTCAAGTTTTGGCATAATGAATTTAATAAATGGCAAGACAAGCAAAGAGAAGAGGCTGTCTGACCGATTACCAATAAAGTAGGTCAGTTTCTTTCCTCTCGTTTGGTAAGAAATATCTTTGGACAGCCGAGAAGTAAACTCTCTATTAGAAAAGCAATGGATGAGTGAAAAATCGTTCTCGTAAACCTCTCAAAGGGAAAGATTGGAGAAGATAATGCAAATATGATTGGTTCGCTCATGGTAACAAAAATCCAGATCGATGCGATGGGAAGAGCTGATATGGCAAAACACTTGAGAAAACCGTTCTACCTCTATATCGATGAGTTTCAAAACTTTGCGACAAAATCGTTTGCGACAATTCTCTCAGAAGCCAGAAAGTATAAGCTCTCTCTTATTGTAGCTAATCAATATACTTCCCAGCTAGATGAGACTATTAAGGATGCTATCTTTGGAAACGTAGGAACCATCTTTTCTTTTACTCTTGGGTATGATGATGCCTCTGTGATGACCTCACAATTTAAGGAGATTGTCTCAGTAAATGATATGATTTCGCTCCCAAAATTTACCGCATATACGAGACTCATGGTAGAGGGAGTCAGTTCCGATCCTTTTTCTATGAAGACTTTGCCTCCATTTCAAACTGATGGAGATCCAGACTTTATCGAAAAGGTACGTAAACAGTCTCGTCAAAGATATGCTATGGAAAGAGGAAAACTTGAAAAACTCATGAATGCATGGAATAAAAAATCTTTTTCTGCCAAAGAAAAAATAGCAGAAAAAGCCAGACTTGAATGACTTGGACTCACTCCAAAACAAGTCCAAGATCTCAACGATCTCACTGTCGAACAAAATATCGGTTTGATGTCTGAGGTCTTTATCGATGAGCAGCCTGCTGACGCAATGATCGTAGATGTCGAACAAGGAAATCACAAGCTCGTGCGATACGAAAAACCTAAGGCTATTGAATATGTTGCAAAACTGCAAGTTCCTAAAGGCAGAATTGTAAAGCTTAATCCCAATACTCAGCTAGAATTCTTTGTAGATATCTGGCAGCATATGACAGAGATAGGAAGCAACAAAAAGCCTCTGACTATCTGGGTTGGTTCCGCAGAAGAAGTAGAAAAACAAATCAAAGAACTCTATCTCAAAGCAGGACTTGATCCTGAGACAACTGATTTTATGAAAATCATCCCGAATATAGAACTCCTTGAGGAAAAGAATACGAAACCAGAGCCAGACGCTCCTAATTCACCATCCACTTCTCAAGAAATAAAAAAAACTCCAAAAACCTGATCTCGTAGGACCTTTGACCTCTCTCAGCTCAAAATTGGAGAAGAATACGAAGGTTATGTAAAACTAATTTACAACTATGGAATCTTTGTAACCGTAAAAGGAGTAGAATGACTCTTGCATAAAAAGCTTATCCAAGCTCCTGATGGAATTGACTGGAAAAAGTACTATAATATCGGAGATAAAATCCTCGTGAAGCTCCAAGAAATCAAAGAAGTCAATGGAGAACAAAGAGTAGTCCGATCTCAAAAATAAGAAAGAGAAGTAAAGTCAGACTTCTCTTTTTTTTATATAAGAAAAGTCATAGCAGCAAGTTCGCTCTATGACTTTTGGATAAGCTACTTTAACAAACTAAAGCAGCGACGCATTACTGTGTCAAATGAAGATATTTGGCAAGCAGTTTCACAAGATAGACAATCCCTAAGAAAATTTCTATCAACAACCTAATTCCGATAGCAAAGTAGACTATTACCACGCTTCCTAAGATCAAGAAAGGGCTAACGATGAAGAAGAATACCCCCTCCAAAATTTTCATGATATTCATAGCTCTCAATATTTATTTTTAGTTTGGTTATGAGACCAACAATATAAATTATATCTAAAAAGTCAAGAGGAAATATTCCTACAATGTCCCCCTCGTACAATAAACTCCTCTACCAAACTCTCTACTACATACTTTCAGAGTGGATAACAGGCATTTCCCCATCTTCTACTCTACATAATAAGAAAAACTCTGAATTTAATCAGAGTTTTCTTTTTTATTTACACTTTCAGGTTGTTTTATCAAAAGTCTCACCATTTAAACATCCTTTACAAAGTCCAGATTTACGATCATAATGTAGTCATTCTCAAACACATTGTTTTTTTTGAATTTTATCGGATAAACATTCCCCATCTCTTCGTATTAAACCATCTGCACATGCATTCACACAGGTTTTAGGTATATTATTAGGCGTTTTTTGGCCTCTAGTATTTCAAATTTTTCCCGTAGGACATGAGGCACAAAAACCATATGAATTCTTGGTTTCATACCAATACTCGTTTTTTTGACATTGACTTGGGACGCATCACAAGCTTTTTTCAGATCGTTGTACTAGATTATATCATTCTTTACATGTGACAAAGCATCACTGAGCCTTGCTTGTTTTCTTATCACTAAAGACATCATTTTTGACCAGGGTAAACGCTTCATTTTTTTTAGAGGGGTTTTCATAGTGTTTCATATAATAATCATCAAATTCTGATTCGTCCTTAGAACAACTATTTCCTTTTTCTTCTTTTTTCTTTTGTTCTATGTTTTCTTTAGTAAGACAAACGGTAGTCCCCCAAGAGTATGTATATTGGTTCTCCTCTTTACAAGTATAAAAACATCCCTCTTCTTTTCTGTTTCTTTTCTGGTTAAGTTCTTGTTGAGAAACAAATTCCGATGGCCGTAGAGCATTTCCTTCTCTATATGCATGAGGAGTATATTTATAGTAATCTGTAATAACAGATCCATCGTTTGAAGAACTTAAGACACATTCAATTTTTCGGCAGGATCTGTCTTTTGGATTGTTCTCATATCCATCAGGACATGTGTATTGACAAGAGCGCTCTTTAGGTTCTCCTTTTACATATGTCCATTGAAGACTTCATCCTAGCGGTCTAAAAGGTTTGTTTACCTCTCTCATAGCATAACCAAAATAATAGCCATTATTAACCGTTTCTCAAACTAAACAATTCCCCTCATGATAACATCCATCTCCAGAAGGACCTTTCCCATATACCGTTCCTGTTGGGCATACGGGTTCTGCGATACAGGTTCTATCAGTAGCATTCCATGTTCAACTTTTGCATTTGAGACATGCTTTTCCCCCAGATTGATCGTTCCCTATAATATATCCATCAGCACAAAGATAACTACAAGGCGATGTTGACTCAGCATCTACAGGTACCCTCTTAGTGTCTCTGGAAGTAGGCTCAGATGCTTTTGGATTTTCCATTCCACCTTCTGGAATTTCTCCAATACAGCTTCCTATTGGCGTTGTCTTCTCTACACATCTCTTACCCTCCAAAGTATACCCTTCCTGACATTCTACGGCTTCACATTTCTGAGTGATGTCCCAGATTCATGTATCTGCGTTATATGTCTCGATTTGTGTATCAGGATTGAACCTTACTATATTATCTCATGCCACACATGGAGTAGATTTTGTTCCTTCACATTTTTTAGAAGTCTCATTGTAGTTTGTACCTTGTGGACAGTGTGGTTTAGCCGCACTATTGTCTCCTTTCTGAGTAGTACAGGAGAGATCTCCTGATTTTGCTCACTCACATTTGATACACTTTACCCCAGTTTTGCCAATAGGATCTGCATTATCTGGGACAAATCCATCTTTACAGAGAAAGTGTTGTGGCTTGTCCATTGATCCATAGATCCACTTTGGAGATTCCCATTCTCAGCGTCCGTTTTGATTCCATACTTGTGGGAATTGTTTTTTTTGATTATTTGAAACCGCATTTTTAGGGAGATCTCAAATCCTTCTTATCGGTGCACAGAGTCAGAATTTTCTTGCTGATTCTGAAAGAGGTACTCGACGAAGATTATCTTTTCCATCATATCCACAGAGTCCTGTCTGCCCATATTTAGAAAAGAGTGCAATAGTCCCACTTGTGGCTGGATTTTTCCAAGCAGTATAAGTATTACTCTGCCCCATCTTCCTATGTCCTATCATCATTCCACCGTGAACATCTAGAGTTGCATTTGCATGATCTCCATTGATTGCTACTTTAGAATTAGCATAAAAAGCAGATTCTTGCTCTGGTACAAATTCTGTATCCTGACCATTGAAGACGAATGTATTAGACTTATTATTGTTTACCTTATCACCAAAAACTACAACATGATCAGCAGCTACTGAGCTATCTCCAAAAACTGTCACATAATTTCCTCTAACATTAGAATTTTCACCATTAACTACAGTGATATTCTTACCATTAGTAACGACTTTTTGTCCATTGAGGATTGCCGTATTCTCAGAGCTTGAAGTTGAATAAGGTGAATGGATAATTACATTATTATTTCCCTCATTAGTAGTATTATTTCCTCAAACGATAACAGAATTGGCTCATTGGTTATTATTTTTAGTTCATCAAAATACTACTGAACTCACACTGGATTCATTTCCTTGACCAACAACAAGATTTTGCATATTGAGCGATCCAGAGGCTCGTACTGCTTTAGATGCATCATCATATTTAAATTCAACCTTAGCTGTTGGACTATCAATTACCAGAGAAGTTAAGTACTGTACACTATTTTGCACTCCATCTACTTGTAGATATTCACTCTGTGATGCCTGCAATGGATTGATCACCCCTAGACTATAAACAGCTACTCCTCCCAACGAGAGGACCACTGTAGCTACCCCGAGTTTTGATCGAGGAAATTTTGTTGAGATTTTTGTTTTTTGATTCATATCCAATAATATATGGAATAAAATTTTCATCTCTATTATACTCAGCACAAAGTATTTTGTCAAAAATTTGAGGAGTTTTTTATTTTTAAAGCGCTCAATATTTCCACTCATATTCCCTTGAAAAAGAGTCCCTTTTCACCAAACTGAAGGCAATTTTTATATTGAAATAGGCCAAGATGGATCTTTTTTTGAGAAAGTTTGATAAACCAATAGGAGAAAAATCAGACTCCCCTTACACTCTCCACAAACAGGCCAAAAATCAGATTCTAATTGACCATTATCAGCTCTGAGAAAATGATTGAGTCCTCCTTGAGCAAATTGAGCAAAATCATGGGAAAAAATCAGACTTTTTTTCTGCTTCTTATAGTGATAGATGGTTATTCCTTGCATTTTCAGAAGAAAATATCTGAGTAGATATTGAACAAGTCAAACCGAGGACTTCCTCGCTTCTTGATAAACGATCTGAGGAACTCCAGCTTCTGTGAGAAGAAAATTGGGACAATTTTTATCGCCTCTGGACTGCAAAAGAAGCGCTCCTCAAAGTAACCAACGCAGAAAATCTAGACCAAATCTGGAATATCCAACTCACAAAAGTAAAAAACACCTCAGAACAATCTTTCCAGGTGTATTTTGATAAGATTCTTTTCCTAGAGCTGAACAATCAACCATATGAAGTAAAAAGTTTCTGCCATGAGGACTTAATAGGTGCGGTATGTATTATTCCTCACTAGAGAGCTTAAGAATAAGTGATTTGAGATATTCACGCTCAGATTGAGCGTCTACAAGTTTAAGGGCTTGCAAATAATTTTCCTGTGCATAGTTGGTATGTCACTTCTCTGCAAAAATCTCTCATTGCAATTGATAAAATTCTGCAAGTTGATAGAGCCTTGCTCGGCGATGTGCTTGTGCAAAAAAGTCTGACTTTGTCTTTCCTGTATGCATCGCATATCCGAGTTCTCCATACTGGCAGACTACCTGATCCTTCTCAGCAAGCAATTTTTTACACTGAGCGAGATAGGTTTTGACCAGTTTTGGATCTTTTGCGAGATAAGAAGATGATTTTCACTCACGATACGGCTTCCAAAAAGCTTCCTGAAAAAAAGTATAAAAGTCTGATTTTTGCAGTTCGGTATAGCCTATGAGCCTTTGCCAACTGATAAGCGCCTTTTGCTCCTGCTGGAGTGCAAGATAACTAAGCACTAGATACCTATCTCCATCCAAAGTCAGCTTTTGATCTGTTATCTGAGAGAAAAACATCACTGCCTGTGAATAATCTCCAACCTCATAACTAAGCACTCACAAATGATAAAGATAGTTGTTTTTTTGCTGATAGTCAAGCTTGAGCAACTGCTGGAAATAAACGAGTGCTGAATCCCTTCTTCCGAGCTCAAAATCAGCATTTGCAAGTACCTGATAAGGCAAAATATAGGAAGGATGCTGATTAAGGAGAGGAAGTGCAATTTTTTTGGCAAGTCCAAAAAATCCATGATTCATGAGCTGTAGCGCAATCAGTCCCTCTTGATAATAGCTCGGAATATCTTGCAATGATTCATACTGCTTAAATGCGGTCATGATACTCGTTTTGTAATCCTGATATTGAGGAGAAACGAGCTCTGCAAGCAGAGTTTTTGCTTTTTGGTAATTTCCCTCAGAAAGTTCGAGCGCAGACTGGTAATAACTTACCTCTTCTCCACTGAGATAGCCCTGTTTGACTGATATCTCAAACAACTCTTTGAGATGCTGATATTCACTAGCTGAAGACTGAGAAAAACTTTGCAAAAATATCAAAAATTCTGAAGCAAGAGGAAGTTTCTTTTTTTGCTCTGGAGTGAGAGTATAAAAAAGCTTTCTAGCTTGAATATACTGGTGATTAAGCTGATAAGTATTGATAAGCAAGAGCTTGATTTCCTCAGTAGGATTTTGGGTATAGAGTTTTTCTAGGAGAACAATCTTTTCCTTAAGTGATCCTAGAGTTTCGAGCTTATCCGCAGAAAAAGATCAGCTTTGGGTATTTTCAAGAAAATCAGTAGCTTGAACTCCAGTCTCCTGCTCTCCAGAAAGATTTGTTGAAAGTACAGAATTTACAGAAGTAGCAAGGTGCTTGCTAATACCATACTTACTTTCTAAAAACAAAAATCCCACCCAAAATACAACAAAAATTCCTCCAATTACTCTAATTCGGAAAAGAATACTTCCCAATTTGGGAGGGAGTTTTTTTTTGAGCCAAGAAGGACTTTTTACCTTTTGAACAGATTTTTGATCCATAGGGAAAATACAGTATTCTGAATAAATTATATCTTATTATACTAAAAAAGGAGAAAAAATCCTGATTTTTTATGTTTAAACCATTTTTTATATGGGATTTTTTTATTTTAGAGGAGAATTTTATTGACAAAAACTTTTTTTCCTACTTCTTATTATAAAAACTACCTATTCAGATTGCAAAGGGAAAGAATTTTCGTATCTTTGTTTTCAGGTTTTTATTTCTTTTTCTCGTAGATGGCAAGAGGACTCGTCCAACCAAGACCCTTTGTCAAAAAGAAGGCTTCGACTCCTTCTTTTTCTGCGGGAAAAATCATCTGAAGCAAAAGGGCAAAAACCATCCAAAAAAACTGATTTCTCCTCTTGGTTGCCAAGAGTTATGCAGGATGGGTTATCGTAAGCGTCATTTTGATCTTACTTGGACTTTTTTTTCTGAAAGGAACTTGGTACAACCCCAACTACCTTATCCAAAACATCACCTATAGCCCTGAAACCAGAGCTCAATATGAAAATACAGAACTCTTTGTCCTCACTTCAAAATACCTCAGAGGACAATACCTCAACACAATCCAACTCGGAGAAAAGGGAAAAATCCTTTCAAAAATCCAAGAGCAATATCCTTTTGTTCGCAATATGAAGATTGAATATCAGAGCCCACAATCTATCAAGGTGGATTTTACTTTTGATTATCCTAAATTTCGTGTAAAGATAGGAGAGAAATTTTGGGGAGTTTGGAATGGGAAGAATACCGAAGAACTCCAAAGCTGACGAGCATTAGCTCAAACAGGAGTGACCATTGATACCCCTGCCTATCTAAGTGGAACTGAGAGTTTATCAGGATTTTTCTATGAGGTAAACTTTGAACGATATGAGCAAAATATTCCAAAGATCAAACAGACCTTTACGAATATTGAGAGATTTGTCTATCTCGCAGGATCTCCAAACTTTATTGTCTTTGAAAATGGGAAAACGATCTATCTGCATAGAGATAACCTTGACTATCAGCTCCAAAAATATCTTTGGCTCAAAAATAACTATAAAAACTTTGCTGGCATCTACGAAATCGACCTCGGAAGTCAGACACAAAATAGAGTCATCATCAAAGAATAAAAAAACTGACTCTCATCAGATTTTTAATCTTTTTTTGTTGAATATGAAGAACTTTTTCCCTTTATTCACAAATCATCCAGAAATTATCTATTTAGATAATGCTGCGAGCACACAAAAACCTCAGCTTGTTATTGATGCAATGAGTGATTTTATGGCAAATGAATATGCCAACATTCATAGAGGACTATATGGGCTATCAGAATCTTCTGAACAGCACTATCATGAGAGCAAAAGACTTGTTGCTGAGCTACTCTGATGTTCTGCAAAAGAAGTGATTTATAGCTACAATACGACCTATGCGATCAATTTGCTTGCACAAGCGATGGTCAAAAGCAAGTTTTTGCAAAAGGGAGATGTGGTGCTACTTGGAATGCGGGATCATCATGCCAATGTCTTGCCTTGGATGAATTTAGCAGAAATAATCGGATTTGAAGTGCAATTTGTCGCAACGGACGAGAACTATCAAATTGATTGGAATGATTTTGATCAAAAATATACTGCAAAAGTCAAGGTAGTAGCGATGGGGCAAGTGTCAAATGTGACAGGTGCAATCTATGATTTGAAAAAAGTAAGAGCAAAAATCAGACCTGAATCCTTTTTCCTCATCGACGGATCTCAGTCAGTACCTAATATGATTGTTGATATGGAAGATCTAGGAGCTGATGCAATCGTTTTCACTGCACACAAGATTATGGCTTCAACTGGGCTTGGGGTACTGGCTTTGAAAAATCACTGGATCAAGGAATGGACTCCACTTATTCTCTGAGGAGGAACCATCAAGGATGTCAGCATTTCATCTTTTTCTCTTCAGAATAATGCAGACAAACGAGAAGCTGGGACTCCAAATATCATCGGTGCTGTGTCACTCGAGGCTGCGTTAAATTTCGTCAAAAGCCTTGATAAGAGCTGAGATCTCAGAAAATGAATAGAAAAAATCTGATTTCATGAACAAGAGCTTACTAACTATGCTTTAGAGAGATTTGCACAGCTCGAAGATAAGGTTAATCTCATTGGGCCAAGAGAGCAGAGAGTATCTTTATTTTCTTTCACTCTCAAGGATAAGGCAAACTTTAACCAGATTGGAGAATTTTTTGCAGAAAAGAATATTTGCATTCGTTGTGGTGGACACTGTGCTTATCCTCTGCATAAGCATTATCATCTTGGCGGAACCTGCAGAATGAGCGCTTATCTCAACAACGATATCTCAGATTTAGAAAAGTTTTTTGCTAGACTCGAAGAGCTGGTAAAAAATTAATACAATACCTTCAATTATCAGAAAAAACTCTGAACTAATTCAGAGTCTTTTTTTTATTTATTCTCGCCAGAGGAATTGCCTCGAGGTATTTTCTTCTTTCATATCTTTGCCGAGAATCGTGCTAGAGGAATCCCTCAATCGCTGATGAATACGCTGACCTTGTCTCTGAGCAAGGATATCTAGGACAGCAAGACAGGCAGGACAGTCTACATCCAAGTTTCTCAAGCGCTCGATATCTCCAGTCTGAGACAAGAGACCAAAGGAAATCTGATCATTTTGATCTGCTATGTCTTCTGATTTGTAATGAGAGAAATCCACCGATCCGATCAGCAAAGTATTGCCGTGAAACTGAGCTAGCTGATTAGCAATCCACTCAGAATGATACAGACGATAGCTTGGCACCACAAGGATAAAAACCCTTGAGACAGAAGGAAAATAGCGATTGATAAATGGGAAATGGACTCCCAATCCATGGTCTCTGGTATATCGTTGAGATCCCTGTTGATAAAAGACATTTTGCTCACAGGTAATCCTCTCATCTTTTCGCGCTTGAGCCAGCAAACTTGCATCTTTAAATTTCACTTCCCTCGACTTACAAATAGAAACTGGTCTCTGCATATCTGGGAAAAAATGGTTTGGCGAGATTAACACAATCTGATCTGGAGAATTTGTAGCAAAGTATTTTTTTTGTAAAAAGCTATAAAAATCTGACACTCTCTGTGATCTAATCATAAAGTGTGGGATAACTGCCAAATATAAATGATCTGTTCTCACCTCCTTTTTGATAGCAGAGAAAAGAGAAGCTCCCAATCCACAGATCAAGAGCATTCCCAAAATAAGTAGTCAGATTTTTTTTCTTTTTTGATACCGTATTTTCATTGCTTATTTTCATAAATATGATAAAGCTGGTGAGGGTTATTTTTTGAGCTGTTCTCGCATTTTTTTGCTTGTTAGGCTTGTAGCCTTGGTTTTTTGATTACCAGAAAGAGCATCATAGGCATGTTGCCAGTCTAGATCTGAATATCTCTGATCTCCATCAAGCACCTTATCTTTCTTGTAAAATTCATAATGAGAAAAGATAGGTCACATCACTACTCTCTTACCATTAACATCATCGATCATCACTGCCATAAGGAGAGGCCTTCCAGTAGCTTGATAAAGAGGATTTCCTCATTCTGAAGTAAAAATATCTGCAATCAATGCCCCTCTCTCTTCTTTACCAAGAGGCTCTCCAAAGAGTTTTCTTGGGAAAGTAAGGTCTGAAAGCTGACGATATGAAGTTCTAAGTCGTTCAAAATCATCATCGGAGATGGTCTGATTTTTCATCTGTTTTTGACTCATGGCTCTAATTTTTTGCAAATACTGTCCAAATCCCTCAAAATTATCCTTGTCTGTAAACCAGTTTTTCATAGATTCATTAAGAGCAATCAGACGATCAAGGAAGACTATGTCTGCTTCGATATATCCCTTTGGAACTGGCAAAGTCGGAGGATACACAGTAAGATCACAATCACTATCTCCTCCTGCTCACATCTCCGCATAAGACTGCTTGGCATACAGAAGGGTATCGTGCTTGAGCTCTGTGTAAGAACCTAGGTAGGTTGCAAGATTTTTGTATATGTAAAGAGGAATTTGCTTGAAGTAAGGAGCATTATTTACAGGGACAAAGAGTTGTCCAAGCATCGCTAACCATTGATGATAAACCGTCTTGAGGAGTGAATCATCGGCGAGTTCAGCTTTGACTTTTTCTTGTGCTTTGATTTTCTCAGCAGGATAACTGGAAACTTGCTTGCAAGTTCCTATCGAGCAATCTTCATTTTCTAGGACCTGTTTGGACTGAGCTCTCTCTGAAAGCCAGAGATTTACAAGCTCATGAGCCGGTTGATAATTTTCCAAAACATCAGGAACGATCAAAGAAGTTTGCATATTAGGGAGAGTAAGCATTTCTTTGGTTGCACTTCCTGCGGTAAGCTGATCAAAAATGAAACTATCTATCGTAAATTTCTCTCCAAAGAATACAAATCCTTCAAGCATCTTTTTGGCAGAATCCTTATCCGTAGATCAAACTGCTTTGGTAACATAACGCGCAGATGCGATCTTTTGAGGTTTTAAGTTAGATAATGTTTCTAAATCTGACTCACTGAGCGAAATCTTTCCATCTCTTGAAGCAATAAATTTTTGGAGCTGAGGGATACCAACATCGTCACTATCTCAGATCAAAACTCCAATACTCTCCTGCAATGCAAGGATTGGTTTAAGGAGATCAGAATTCATATTTTTGATCATATAGAGTGCGGTTTCCGCTAATTTTTGGTCTCAAAAGTAGAATTTTTCTCTCATAAGCCACTTGCTCGCCATAAAGTAGGTTTTGAGAAACGAGCTTGTGGTATAATGAGATCTTGGCTTAAACTGAGTGAAATCTTGCTTGATTTGTTTCTGCTGAATAAAAGCTGGACTATATGCCAACAAAAGTGGATCTAGGGTATTGAAATCTGAAGCTTTTCGCATTTTTATCCAAGTCTCTCTGAGTGATTTTTGATAAGAGGATGGAACTTGCTTGAGAATAGATTCAAATCTGACTCCAAGATACTTTTTGAGTTCATTATCAGTCATTTCTCCCTCAAGTTCTGGATCTTCTACAGTAGACTCTGAAGTATAGAGTCCTTCTTGCCTTTTTTCAAAAAGAGATTTGAGTTCATCGTTACTTGGCAAAAGTGCATAAGGAATCGCCCAATATGCAGTGAGAAACGAAGCCTTTTCAGTCAGATTTTTATCCTGTTTGGTAGACTTGGACAATGCTAAGAAATGCTTGAAAGCCTTTTCACTCAAATCACTAAGCGTAACTCTTGCTGAACTTTCCTCAAAATACTTAAGCTCATTGGAAAAAATCTTGTGAAAAGTATGGAGCAAAAGATCATTTGTCACAAAAAGGGTATTGAAAGGATATCTTTTGACATAAAGCTTTGGATCGATATCCTCTCCATAATAAGACATTTGAGCACTTATTTCATGGGCTCTCTGAACCCACTCCTCTTGCGCATACTGTCCAAACTCCTCAGTATACGAAGGGGTCGGAAAACTTCATAGATTAAAAGGCATAATTCCTACTCCATACTTTTTGATCTGAGCAATGATGGTTCAAGTAAGAGGATGATTATTGATACCATCATATTCCCCTGTAAGGGTAAAAGTTTTTCCTACTTGGAGATCTTTTGCTGGGATTTCTATACTTGAAGTCCCAGGATAGGGAACAAGGCTTGCTGGACCTCAGCATTCTTTGAGCTGTTTTACATCTTCTTTGGTTAGAGAGTATTTTCTAGTCCATGGCTTGTTGTATTCTGCTTGCTGGATATCTTGACCATTGATCATTTGTGAGAAGTCAGGCTTTTTCATAGCCTTCTCATAGCTAAGATTTGATCAAGTCGTTCCAAAGAGACTTCAACTCGAAGATGGGACTCAAGGATTGCTTGAAGGCACTGAAGTCGAGGACGAACAACCTGCCAACATCCCAATCCCCAACAAACAGAAGAGAAATCTGATTTTATTCATGGCGATCACTTTAGAAGATAAAGATTACTTTAGCTATATCCATTTTAAGGAGTAATGCAATACATAATTCTGATTTTTCAGCTTGTTTTTGAGTTTTTTTTTCATAAAATACTGACAGACTTTTAGATTTTAATATTGCGAAATATGACGACTCGAGCTCAACTGGCTGAAGCTCTTTTCCCTGACACAAAAGAGAGTATCCAAGATCTCCTTGATCGCTATCCTGCCAGGTCAAATACCAATCCTGTTCTGCGTTTTGCCCCATCGCCTACAGGTTTTTTGCACTTTGGGGGATTGTATACGAGTTTTTTGTGCTGGAAATATGCGAAACAAACAGGAGGAACCATCTACCTCAGAATTGAAGATACTGATCAGAAAAGAGAAGTAGAGTGAGCTACTGCACTCTTGATCAACTCTCTCAAGAAATTTGGGATTAGCTTTGATGAAGGACCTATAGGAGAAAACAATGAAGAAATCTGATCTTATGGTCCCTATGCTCAGTCTCAAAGAGGTGATATCTATCGTGTATTTGCAAAACACTTGGTAGCTCAGGGACTTGCCTATCCATGCCGAATGAGTGAAGAAAAGCTCAATGAAATCAGAGAATTTCAAACTGCAAACAAAATTATTCCAGGTATCTACGGACAATATTCAGAACGAAGAAATGCGACTCCTGACCAACTTTTAGAGAAATTTGAAAACGAGAATCAGACTTTTCCTGTTTTGAGATTTCGTTCTCATGCTGATACCAGCAAGAAAATCACTTTTTCTGATCTTCTCAGAGGGGAAATCAATATGATCGACAATTACAACGATATTGTAATTATCAAGGGTGATGGACTCCCAACATACCACTTTGCTCACTTGGTTGATGATACTTTGATGAGGACAACTTTGGTACTTAGAGGAGAAGAATGGCTAACTTCTGTACCACTCCACTTACAGCTTTTTGCTGCATTTGATCTCCCAGCTCCACAATACGGACATCTAGCACCAATCTGCAAGCTTGAAGATGGAAAGAAGAGAAAACTCTCAAAAAGAAAAGATCCAGAAGCAAATGTAGAATATTTTTTTGAAGCAGGATATGCTCCACAAGCAGTACTCGAATACATTATGACACTTGCTGATCCAAGCTATGAAGACCGAAAAAGAGAAGACGAACAACGTCAATTCTCAGACTTTGATTTTTCTTTGGAGAGAATGAATGTATCAGGCCCTCTCTTTGATTTTGTGAAATTGCAAAGTATCAATAATAACTACCTCTCTGCTCTCTCGACTCAAGAGCTCTACGATCAAGGACTCAAGCGAGCTCAGCAGTATCAACCTGCATTAGCACAACTTATGACTGAGGAGAAAGAATACACTCTTGCTGCGCTAGATATCGAGAGACACACCGAAAAAGATCCGAAGAGATTTACTCTCTATAGCGATATTGAGAAGAATATTAAATTCTTTTATGATAGTGAATGGGAAACTATAAAAGCTGAAAAGGCTGACTTCCCAGAGGGGATTGAACTCTCGACTTGGAAAGCCTTTGCTGAAGACTATGCAGCCAATTATAGCTTGGATGGTGATGTGCTTACTCGATTTGAACAGCTCAAGACTATCTGAAAAAAATACGGATTTGCTGCGAACAATGCAGAATTTAAGCAAGGAGGTTTTGTAGGAAAGGTAGGAGATCTCGCAATGTTCCTCAGAATCCAGCTCTGCGGTGCCAAGCAAACTCCAGACCTCTTTTCAGTGATGAAAGTTTTGGGAGATAAGAGGATTAAAGAGAGACTTTTGGATTTGTAATCATTTAGATCCTATAATATATCCCTACTTTATGAAGAACGATAAAAACAGCTTTGCGTATCAAGAAAATAGACCCATTAATTATCAAAAAGGATTTGTAAAGGATTTGAAGATTTACTAAAATTATTATCAATGAATATGACAAAAGAACTATTACCTATACAATGACTCTTGGATGATATTTATAGTCTCTCACATAGAGAACATATGAATAAAGTACTTTATTTGGAGACGAGAAGAAAAAAAGCACAAGAAGTAAAAAGAAGACTCGAAGACCTCTATGAAGCTGAAAAAATCTCTAAACCTCTCTATAAAGAAATGAAACAAAAAGCAAATCAGATTTTATTTGAAAATTTTAGCAAACAAATCTTACCTAAACAAACAGGGATCATTACTGCCGAAAACCAGAAGAAAGAAGATTACCTCAATCCTGGGAAACTAGAAAACCTTAAAGTACTTGAACCGAGACAATATATTGGGATAGATCCTAGTGCTGAAACTGATTTAGACGCTCCATCACTCGTTACTGCAATTACCCCTCCTGAATATGAGCAACCTCGGCATGATCATTGAGAAAATTGGGAACTTACCTTTTATACTTGACCATCAATAGGGAAATACCAAACTGCTGGAGTCGAACATGAAATCAATGCTGATTTTGGAGATATGATTATCTTTCCTCCTCAGACCTGGCATACTATAAAAAATCCAACATCTGAAGAAGTTATGAATATGTCAATAAAACTTCCTTCTGCACTCTTGGATAGAGGGAAAGAATATAAATGAGCACTAGGGAAAGGAGAAAAAAGAAGTCTAGTAGAAACCGGAGATCATCAATACCGTTTAGACATCGAGGATATTTGAGTACCTTATAATATCAATATTTATTCCTTTGATAAAGTAAAAAACGTTCATCATATAAAAAATAGCTCTAAAAGTCTGATTTACCCTCTCTTGTGAGCTGAGTTTCTCGTAACTTCTCCTACAATTGGCAAAAAAGTATTGAGATTTAAGGATGCGCTTGTTTTGGCTTCTGGAGAAGAAGTTCTCTTGGAACAACTAGGTTCAGCTACAACCTATGTTTACATGGTAAGCTTAACGGAATAAGATTTTATCGAAATAAACATTCAGAAATTGAAATAACGATATCTCACTTAAATTTCTTCTTGACTTTTTCTTCAAAATACTTATAATAATATTATCAAAAATAAAAATACATAAACAAGACCAAAGCATCCAAAGTCTGGGCCTGAAAAGAGCCTTAATAGGGATGCACAACTACAATGAAAACAAAAATTCTGATTATCCTCCTGCTGATAGGAGTAGGTTTCCCGCTTATCAGCTCAGCCAAACTCCTGACGCTCTCATTAGAGAAAAGCAATCCCCTTGAGAATCTTGTGACAGCAGCCCACTCAATCGCAAAACTGGAAGGAGCTCCTATCTCTTTTGATAATACAAAAGAGTCTGTTGAACATTATAGAAGAGAATCCAGCAATAGCGATACCTCTTTTGATACTGTAAAAGAGTCCGTTGAAAATGATAGAGGAGAATCCAGTAATAGCGACCCTGTGCTGGCATTTATGGTTACTCTGGTTTTATACATTATTTGGGAGATAGTGTTTGATGTTATCAAGGAATTAGGAGATTCGCACAGTAAAGAAAATAAGTTAACAGCAACTCATTTGACTTTCATTGGCATAGCCTGCCTTTTGTGTCCTATAATTTGCTTTAATCCTTATATAGGAATTCCAGGAACGCTGAGAACCCTATTCGTTATGGCATCGTTTTGGAAAACCGACTGCAAGAAATAATTGTAAGTCAGTCATTCAATAAGCGTATCGCTTGTTGTTTGGCTGACTTTTCTCTATTAAAGAAAAAACTGACCTCAAAAGAAAGTCAGTCTTTTTTATTTTTTGAAATACTACATCTTTGTGTGGAATGTTCTTTCGATCACCTCAAGTTGATGAGCCTTTGAAAGTCTTACGAAGTTTACTGCATATCCAGATACTCTAATAGTGAGTTGAGGATATTCTTCTGGATGTTCATACGCATCCATAAGTGTTTCTCTGGTAAGTACATTTACATTGAGATGATGAGCCCCCTTTCCAAAGTATCCATCCATTACAGATACAAGGTTTTCAATTTGTTCTTCTCTTGCTTGTCCAAGTGAAGTTGGAATCATTGAGAAAGTATTTGAGATTCCATCTTGAGAATAGTGGTAGTCAAGCTTTGCAACTGAGTTGAGTGAAGCAATAGCTCCTGAGTGATCTCTACCGTGCATTGGATTTGCTCCTGGAGCGTAAGGTTCTCATGCTTTTCTTCCGTCTGGAGTAGCTCCGGTATTTCTACCATACATTACATTTGAAGTAATAGTAAGGAGTGATAGGGTTGGAGTAGCATCTTTATAAGCCTTATACTTTCTAAGCTCTTCCATGAAGAACTTTTGTACTTCTACAGCCATAGAATCTACTCTATCATCATCGTTTCCATACATTGGGAATTCTCCTTCAGTCTCAAATGATTTTGCAACTCCATTTTCATCTCTAATAGCCTTTGTCTTTGCAAATCTAATTGCAGAAAGCGAATCAGCTACGATAGAAAGTCCAGCGATACCATAAGCAATATCTACTCCGTAATTTGAGTCCATAAATGCCATCTGAGCCTTTTCATAGTAGTATTTGTCGTGCATGTAGTGGATAATATACATTGTCTTTGCATATACTCTTGCTACATTTTCCATAGCCTTTTTGAAGTTAGCCCAAACTTTGTCATAATTCAGACTTCCATCTTCATTATCTACTGACTCAAAAAGTGTAGGATCCATTACTTGTACTCCTTCATCTTCTTCTTTACCTCCATTGATAGCAAGGAGAAGTGTTTTTCCAAGATTACATCTTGCACCAAAGTGCTGGATTCTCTTTCCAATTTCTTGATATGATACACAACATGCGATACCGTAGTCATCACCTCCTCTAATAGGTCTCATGATATCATCATTTTCATACTGAACAGATGAGGTATCGATAGAAACCTGAGCACAGAACTTCTTGAATCCTTCTGGCAAAGCATTTGACCAAAGTACTGTTAGATTTGGTTCTGGAGAAGGGCCAAGGTTGTACAAAGTTTGAAGAAATCTGAATGAAGTCTTTGTTACCTTTGTTTTTCCATCGTGGAACATTCCTCCAATAGATTCAGTCACCCAAGTAGGATCTCCACCAAAGATTTCATCATAAGCTCCTGGTCTAAGATGTCTTACGAGTCTGAGTTTCATCACAAAGTGATCAATGAATTCTTGAGCTTCAGCTTCTGTAATTTTTCCAGATTGAAGATCTCTTTCAATATAGATATCTAGGAATGAAGATACATTTCCAAGAGACATCGCTGCACCATCTTGTTCTTTAATACCTGCAAGGTATGCAAAGTAAGTCCATTGAATAGCTTCTTGAGCTGTTTCTGCTGGTCTAGATACATCAAATCCATGATCAGCTGCCATCTTTACAATATCTTTCAATGCTGAGATTTGCATAGAGATTTCTTCTCTAAGTCTTACTTTTGCATCAGTCATATTACCACCAATAGCCTCAAAATCAGCTTTTTTAACTGCTATGAGTGCATCAGCTCCGTAAAGTGCAAGTCTTCTATAGTCTCCGATGATTCTACCTCTAGCATAATTGTCTGGAAGTCCAGTTACGATATGTTTTGATCTATAGAGTCTAGATTCTGCATCATATGCTGAGAATACTGCATCGTTGTGGTTTTTTGCATAATGGAAAATATCTTTTACTCTAGGAGCAAGTTCGATTCCTCTCTCCTTAAGTGCATTTTCTACTACTCTTACTCCTCCAAATGGCTTGATACCCCTTCTCAATGGAGCATCAGTTTGAAGACCAACAATAGTTTCAAGTTCCTTTTTGATATATCCAGGCTTGTGCGAAGTGATAGTTGAAATTGTTTCAGGATCAGCAGATCTGAGCCCGTTTCCGTCTCTTTCTTCTTTGAGACATTTTTTTACTTCTTCCCAAAGTTCCTTAGTTCTTTCGGTAGGACCTGAGAGAAAAGATGCATCTCCTGTATAAGGAGTGATGTTTTCATAGACAAATTTTCTTACATCGATCGTTGTCATAAGTATAACATATAGTAAAAAATAAAACATTCTTGAGGGCGTCAAAGGTTTTTCTCTAAATAAAGTAGATAATACCTTTTAGTTTTTTCAAACTTTTCACACCAGAAAAGAGTATAATAATATTTTCTTAATTTGCAACTTAATACCATTTTTTTCTAGAATTTATCTTTAATAAAAAATTGAATACAGCGTATTTTATATATCAAACATTCTTATGTCAAGGGGAACAAATAAAAAACGAGATCAGAATTTTCTCTTTTTGAAAAAAATAGATATACTTAGGTGATTTATCTTTGATGCGATGCAAAAATGAACAATAATGCATTTTCAATACTCTTTGGAGAGTTTCCTCAAGAAACTGAAGTTTCTATAGAAAAGACTCAAGAAGCTACTCCTAAAGTATCCACTCCTGTAATACCAGAGCAGGTGGTAGAAACGCAAAAAACTAAAGTTCAAACAACTCTTGAGGAGAAGGTAGATTCTCCTAGAGTTTTTCTTGCACCATCAAAACAAAAGACTGAAAAGAAAAAGAAGAATAAGTCTGATTTTTTACCCCTTTGATTACTCAGAGAAAAGTTGAAAAACTTTTTCAAAGAGACAAAAGCAATGATTATTATCTTTTTAAGTATTTTGTGTGTTTTCTACTTTTTCACCAATGCACAACTAGTATTTTATACTTTTAAAGATGCTTTCACTAGCGTAAATGCCGCAGAGCTCCATCAAATTTCAGAAACCCTGATGCACAATGCTGCAGATAACACAAAAGAAGATAACCTCAAACAAATCGAACAAAGGTTTGCTGAAATCCAAAATGAACACACAACAGGAAATATCCTCTCTCTAGGAATGGACGAACTTGTACAAGGGAAGTCTCAAGACCTCAACTACAATATCCTGCCTCCAACCAATAGACTTATCATCCCCGATCTCAATATCAATGTTCCTCTTATAGATACCGAAAGCAATGGAAGAGTTGATTTTTCTCAAGAGAACTTTGATGATGAACTCACAAAAGGTGTCGTAAAATATCCAACAACTCCTACTCCTGGGAACAAAGGAAATACCCTTATCTTTGGACACACCTCTACTGAATGGTGGAAAAAGAATGAATACGGTGTAGTCTTTAGAAATATTCCAAAACTCAAAGTAGGACAAAGATTTCAAGTCGTACGAAATGGGCAACTCACAACCTATGAAATGGTTGAAAGAAAAGTTGTTTTACCAAAAAATGTAGAAGACTATTATCATCAATTCTCTGAACAGAATGAGAGTTATTTGACCTTGATGGGGTGTTATCCAATCGGAACTGCAGACAAGAGAATGATGATTGTCGCAAAAAAAATTCCTAATCCATAAAAAAAGAAAAAACGCTGATTGAAGTCAGTGTTTTTCGTTTGTATAGCGATGGATTTTATTTAAAAATTAAGCGATTTTTGAGCCCATTTTGATTTTTCTGTAGGGGATTTTGGACGAAGATTTCTGTAACATAAAAGATCCTAATTAATAAGCTTTGTCTGTAAAAACTCTTATCTCTTCATATTCAAGCAAAACATAACATCCATCAGCGCCTGGTTGACCATCATCAGAAAAATAATAAGGGAACTCTCCTTCTTTGAAAATATAAGTTCATCGCTCTCAAGGCTTGGTAAGCGTAATAAGATCGTTCCTGTTTCTCAAATTTTCATATAACCCCCCTCCTTCTTCATAGCCTTCTTTTTTGAACTCTTCAATGGTTTTTTTCTCCTTATTTGGAAAATATTTTATAGCAAGTCATGCAAATATTTTTTCCCCATCTTTTTCGAGATATTTAGCAACACTATTTCCTGAGATAAGAAAGTTACTTTCAGTTGTTTTATGCCGAAATCTTGGAGACATTTCAGAATCTGTACACCACAGAAGAGGAGAAAAATAAAGTTTCCACTGAGGAATGTAATAATTTTCTTTCCATCAATGTCTTCCTCGTAATTCTCTTGGAGTGTGGGTCAAGACAATCTGAGGCTCAGAAGATAATGATGCTACAAAAATTCTTATATCATCAAGATTAAAAAATCCCAATATTCCAACTCAAGTTAAAAAAGTAAGTATCGGAAAAACTCGTATTTTCAACCTTCTAATCTTTGAAAAAAAGGTAAAAAAGTCTGACTTCTGCATCGATTAAAATTGAAAAATAAAAATTACTTACTAAACAAAGCGATATCTAGAAAATTTCTCAGGTTACAGTCATATCTTATTTGTTCCTTATCATTGAGTACCTTATAGTAAGCTCTTTCTCCTTTTTTGAAAATATACCATCAATCTTCTCAATCTTTTGAAAGAGGGATGAGATCATCTAATTAAATCTCATAAGAGATCAACAATAATTCTGGATTAATTGCATATCCCTCTTTCTTAAAATCCTCTATCTTCTTATTTTCCTGGTTTGGAAACTATTCTATAAAGCCTGTAGCATAGCGATTTTCATCAAATACTTCTGTTTTTTATTTTATAAATCCTCCAGACTCGATATCTCGTAATTTTTTGTAGATACCATCTGACTTTTGGATAAGTTCTGAATGCGTTCAGACCTCAACTATTTTTCATTGATCCATTACGATAACACGATCCATTTTCATAATCGTAGAAAGTCTGTGTGCTATAACAATTGAGGTCTCGTTTTTCATAACCTCTACCATCGCCTCCTGAATATATTTTTCCGATTCACTATCCAATGCTGAAGTTGCTTCATCCATAATCAGAATTGGCGCATTTTCTATAATCGCCCTAGCTATAGCAATTCTCTGCCTCTCCCCTCACGAAAGCTTAATCCCCCTTTCTCCCACCAAGGTTTCATATTTATCTTCTAAATGATCGATAAAGAGATCACACCTTGCCATCCTGGCAGCAGCTTTGATTTCATCATCGCTTGCATCTGGACGAGCATAAGCAATATTTTCTCTAATAGAACGGTGAAAAAGAATAGGATCCTGAGGGACTAGTGAAAGATGAGTTCTCAGACTCTCTTGTGTAACTTGGGAAATATCTTGATCATCAATCAGAATTTGGCCTTTTTGAATATCGTAAAATCTAAAAAGAAGCTTGGTGATTGTTGATTTTCCACTTCCCGATGCTCATACAAGAGCCACATGCTCTCCCGGTTTGATCTCAAAATCAAGCCCATGAAAAAGCTGCTCATCCTGATAAGAGAAATCAACATTTTGAAATCTGATTTTTGCTTCATTGATCCTGAGAGAAGGAGCATTTTCTATATCCTTGATTTCTCGTGGTGTTTAGATGATTTCAAGCCCTTCTCCAATCTCATTAGCGGCACTAGCACAACTCTTAATACTCCATCCAAACTTTACTATTAAATTAATAATTCTAAAAACATAAATCTGCACTAATACTATTGTTCCAATATCTAACTCTCACCTTCCCCAAAGCGTAATACCATATCGTACTACTACAATCTCTAAAAATACTCCTACTACTAATGAAAGCATCCGTATAAGATAAAAAAGAAGATACTGTTTAGTTCTTGATTTACTTAGAGCATTATTACGCTCGGCAAAATATTGATATTCTCTCTGAAACGTAGAAAGTGGTTTAAGAGCAATCGTATCTGATAAGCATTCCATCAAATCGTCTTCTAACCTATCTGCTCTATCCTGATATTTTTTAAACCATTCAATAGCTCGATATTGTATCAATAAGAAAAATATAATAAAAAGTAAAATCCCTAATGCAATCCTTATACTTTCCATTGAAATTATCCATAACATGAAGAAAATACTGTAAAAAAACATATGAAAATCTACCATTCTATCAGTAAATTTTTCTAACGCTCAAATCATTCTTCTAGTCTGGGAAAGGATTTTCTCTGAAGAGTTATCTATAAAATATTGATGATTATGCTTATGTATCCCTCAAAAAATTAAACTGTAAATTGTTTGTTGAATAGATATTTTTAGCTTAACTAAGCCCCATTTATATACACTAAAAAATATCAAGCGATTAAATATTTTATATCAAAAAATGAGAAGAAGAACAGCAATTGCATATTGAAATGCTAGAGACATCCCTCTACCGTCCTGAAAAATATTGAACCAATCTGAATAATTCATAAGTCGTTTTACTTCTTCCGATACCCATGAATACGCTAAAGCTGTTATATGGCTTTCTGCAAGAATATTCAGTAAATCTGAATAATTCCTCATAATTCGAATCTCATAAACTGTGAAAAGTACACTTCCACATATTACACATAGGGACCACACGATAGATCTTTCATATAACAAAATCATTAATTTTAGCACACGGAAAAATCAGAATTTTTTCTCTTTTTTAGCTTTTGTCATCATATCTTATTATGATAAAATCCACCGAAGAGTATTCAATTTTAGCAAAAAATCAAGAGGAAAGGAGGATAAGATACCAGGTATTAGAGATAATTCATTCTTCTTTTTTCCTAACTTCCATATGCTTACTCTAAACTTATGTAACCTCATATTCCATTTGATTTTAAACAAGCAACTCATAACTGATCTGATAAATATTTAGTTATTAATGTAAATAAATGAAACACTACCTAGATCTTCCAGCTAGAAATACATAATATTCCGCTATAAAAAAATCTCCCTAGGAAATACCTAGAGAGTTTTTAATTCATAGAGCCTTTTCTACCAATGACAGATTTTTTAACGAAAAACTCCTTTTGTGGATAGAGGGATGAGTTCCATTCTTCTTGGAGACAAAGAAACGATATTTATACTCTCCAGTTTCTTTTAAGACAACTTTCCCAATAAATTCGGAATATTTCCTATTGGGAATAAGCTTCTGATAGGTAATTTTTCCTGAGGGAGTAGTCCATTTTATCCAAATATCGTATCGAGAACAATAAATTGCCCTTACTTTGAATCGATAGTTATGATTAGCACACTTATCTAGAGGAAGGATTTTATAATAGGCTGCAATCATAGGATCATAAGCACTATCCGACATACCGAAATGCTCCATCTCCAGCTCTTCTACAGATTTTTTCTGACTCTTTTCTTGTGTACTATCATCATGGTCAGATTTTTGAGCTCCTTGAGAACAAGAAGAAAATACTCCTAATAAAAAGATTGAAGAAATCAGATTACTAAGGAATACTTTTTTTAAAAAGTTTCTATTCATCATATTTGTTTTGAATGAGTATTTTTTACTTTGTGTTTTTGTAAATGGTAGTTTAACTCTTTTCTATAAAGAAAGAAATAAACAAACTAGCTATCACTATATCATATTATTATACTTTTTTGTTTAACAGCGATGGATTACAATATCCTTTTCCCATAAAATGTCAATCTTATTTTTAATAAAAAAGACATCTTAGTGATGTCCTTCTTCATTATATCTAGCAATAGAGGTTTCAAGTTCTTCTTTTACTGCATCAAGATCTCCAAATCCTCCAATTACAATTTTATCATATTTCTTCACTTCAAGTTTTTTGATTTCTTTGAAGAGGATTTCAAGCTCCTTTTTCTTGTGAGCTCCAAGATCATCGATCGTCTGGATTTCATCAAATCTAGGATCAACCTTACTTACTGGCACTGCAATGATCTTTGGATCTTCTCCAGCGTCATCTGAAGTATAAAGAATTCCGATAGGTCTTGCCTTTACTACACAACCTGTGAAAAGTGGATTGGTAGTATAAAGACATACATCACAAGGATCTCCGTCCTTTGAAAGCGTCTGAGGAAGAAAACCATAATTGAATGGATAGAACATAGAGTGATGAACTACTCTATCAAGCACAAAACATCCCATTTCGTGATCATATTCGTACTTATTATTACTCCCTGCAGGGATATCAATTACTACATTGAGAATTCCAGCTTCTTTATCGGCATAAGTTGCGATATCATTTACCATATTCATCATTTGTTTTGAGAAATAGAAAAAATAAAAATCTGACTCTAAGATAGGGATTTATCATTTGATTGCAAGGAAAAAAATTATATTTTTTGAGCAAAGAAACTTTGAATCCTTTGCAAAGGAAGGTCAGCAATGAAGGCTTCAGGATTTTGAAGCTGTTTTTTATTGAGCAATTGAGCCAGAATATTTCACTTATTGGAAACAAGATTTGCATGATAATAGGCTTTAAACTGGCAGAAAAATGATCAATCCAACTTTTGCATATACTCAAGTGCACCTTGTGAAAAAATAAGATAAGCCGCCTCTTCTCTCAAAGAATAATAATGCTGATAAGGGAAATAAAGTTTTTCAACATACCAAGTCTGATAGTCTATTCGTGCAGAACTCAGCCTTTGCAGAAAATCGAAGAAATACCAATCTTTAGCTGAGAGAAGAGGAATTGAAAGTAATGAGTAGAAAACTTTATCAAGCAGAATCTGTGTGTTTTTCAATGGAATCCTTGAAGAAAATTGATGAATATTATTTTGATACTTTTGGTCGATTTTGTAATTCTGATCAAGAATAAGATAGTTATTGTAATAGTTTTGTTGATAAGTTCTAATTTCTGAGAGGCTTGGATAAGCTCGATCCTGCTCACCTTCAAACAGATCTCGCAAACGATCAAAAAAACTTTGATCAAAAAGCTCATCCTCCAATCTCTGTTTTTCTCTCTCAAAATCTGCCTTTTTAATCTTTTGAGAAAGTAATGGGAGAAATTCTTCTAGATCTTCTTTTCTTTCAAAAGAAAATTGGGTATAAAATTCCAAGCACTTCGCCTCAAAAGTCTGAGAATGATTGAGAAATTTTACATATTCCTTGAGAAATAAGGATCCAATACAATGCTCAAGTAAATGAGAAGCCCCATCTCTTCTGTGCATTTTGGGCGTATAAATAAGGATATGATGCATAAAACACACTACATTATCATTTAAAAAGATACTTCCAGATTCTGACGACAGGCTGAAATCTTGAGCTAAATTGTGAGACCTCCAATTCCTTTCGACTTTATTGAATACGTTTCCGCATTCGATTTCCCTTATGTTTTTTAATTCATAAACAAGGATTATTGTAGCAGGTTTCACTCTTGCACTGTAGAATATATAGATCGTTTCTAAAAAGTCAAGGAAGGGAAAAATACAAAAACTTGCATTCTCAGACCAAAACACTACAAACAGACTAGTCATTTTTATCTCTGCAAAAAAATATGTTTCATTTTCTCCACTGAAAAGTTCAAAAAATCTGATCTGAAAGCTTGATCATTTCTGACAATTTCGGTATTCAAGCACTCTATGCTGGGTCTCAAAAGGAGGGAGATTTTTTCCTGTATCCGTATATGGACGAGAATAGGAAGTCAGTTTTTTATTTTGCTTTTGATACTCGAGATCAAAAAAGCAGTTTTGAACAGATGCTAAAAATATCTGGAGTCTGACCTAAGACCGCGTTTCAGATTTGTCAGCTGCCATCCTGAGAACTCAAAGAAGCAATTGAGAAACTTGATGCAAAATTTTTCCAGCAAATTCCTGGAATCTGACCTAAACTTGCAAAAAAAATCATCCTTGAACTCAAAGGCACTTTTGACTTACAACAAGCTGAAAGTATCGATACCAAGCACAAAATTTTCAAATCTGTGGTCAAAACCCTCAAAAACCTCGGCTATGATGCAACCAAAGTGCAAGAAGTCCTCAGAAATTACGAAGGAGATTTGGATCAAGCTGATCTAAGTGAAGTGGTAAAATGGACTATTTCGAGATTATAAGAAAAACTGAGATCAGAATTCATTTTTTTAACTTTTTTTCTTATCATTTTTTTCAAATCTTTCTCTGAATTTCATAAAGAATTTTATATTTTTCTGTCTTGATTTTGAATAGGGTTTTGCTATAAGTGAAAGCAAATAGCAATCAGTTTTATTTTTACCAAAAGAAAAAATGTGATTTGAAGAAAGCCTACATAAAAAAATGGTCAAGATTGTACTTTGAGGAGTTGCTCCTATCGAAGAAAATCAAGCTCTTTCAGCATCTGAAATCAAAAAAAGCTGGAGACCAAGCTTTCAAAGAATCCAATCTTTCTTTGCTCAAGGAGTAGAAGAACTCAGGAGAGACCTTAATAAAGCCGCAGCAAAAAAAGAAAATAAAACTGACTCTCAACAAAAATAATCCCATCGCTTTAATTGATCACACGTAGATATGGCAAAGTATAACCTAGAAACGATCGTTTCTCGAGCAAAAAGAAAAGGATTTGTATACCCCAATTCAGAAATCTATTGAGGACTGGCAAATGCCTGGGACTTTGGACCTTATGGATCTTTACTCAAAAAAAATATCTCAGACCTTTGGGTTAAGCATTTTACTCAAGAGAGAGATGATGTGGTTTTTATGGATACAGCAATTATTGCTCATCCAACTACCTGGCAAGCAAGTGGACATCTTGCTTCATTTTCTGATGCATTGATCGATGATAAGAAGACAGGAAAGAGATTTAGAGCTGATAAAATCATTGAAGAATATTTTGAAAAAGTAAGAAACTGACTTTCAGATGAGGACCTTGCCTCTAAACTTCAGGTTTCAAATCTTTCCCCTGAATCTTGGGGGAATGAAGGAATGAAAGCCTTCATTGAAAGTCATATTCCTAACAATCCAGAGACATGAAATCCTGCTGAATGGACAGAATGCAGAAACTTTAACTTGATGCTTGGAACCAACCTTGGTCCAGTAGCGGATGAAAGCTCAAAAGTTTACCTTAGACCTGAGACTTGTCAGTCACTCTTTACTGACTTTAAAGCAGTGCTTGATAGCACGAGAAATAGAATCCCATTTGGGCTTGCACAAATCGGGAAAGCATTTAGAAATGAGATCACTCCTGGGCAATTCCTCTATAGAACGAGAGAGTTTGAACAGATGGAAATTGAATACTTTGTACCTGCAGATCCTGATAAGGCAATGGCCATCTACAATCAATGGAAAGACGACTGTATGCATTACTGGACTAAGATCATTGGGATCAATCCTGAAAACCTCAGATTTAAGGATCACGAGAAACTTGCTCATTATGCAGCAGCTGCAGTTGATGTAGAGTATGCTTATCCTCGAGGATTTGGTGAGATTCAAGGAATCCACAATAGAACTAATTTTGATCTTACTCAACACCAAGAACATAGTAGTAAGGATATGCAATATACTGATCCATTTACTGGAGAGAGATATATCCCTCGATGTATTGAGGCGAGTTTTGGACTCGGTCGTCAAGTCATGGTAACCATGCTTGAATTTTATGATGAAGAACAGCTTGAAGACTGAACTTCTCGTGTGGTTATCCACTTTCCAAAACAACTTGCTCCGATCAAATTTGCAATCCTTCCTCTCATCAAAAAAGATAGCGATCAAGTACAAATTGCTGAAGACCTCTTCAAGAAACTGAGCAAAATTTGTAAATGTGAATATGATGATAGCGGAGCTATTGGAAAAAGATATAGAAGACAAGATGAAATCTGAACTCCTTACTGTATCACTATTGATCAGCAAAGTAAAGAAGATGGGACAGTTACCCTTAGAGACAGAGATACTATGGAACAAATCAGAGTTAAGATTGAAGATTTGAGTCAGTATTGTTAATTTTTCACAACGCCAAAAGCAATTTGAGCTTGGGCGTTTTTTTTGAAAAAAGGGGAAAAAACTGACTTTCTCTTGCATTATCACTAGATTTTTGTAAGTATACTATTGCTTATGAATATTTAGAGACTCCTACTGGAGAAACATTTTTTTCGACGAAAGAAAAGACATCATTGTCTTTTGGGAATATTTCGTTGGGTAGAAGAATGTTTCCTCCTAAATTTTCTGAATATTCATAAGCACCAAAGATAATGGTGTCTTTTTTTTACTTTTCTAAAAATGACTAGCGATGAGAAAATTCAATTTTTTATCTTTTTTGATCGGAGTGATTGCAGTTGGAGGTGTTGGAGCATTTGCCCTAAGTTCACAATATCTTAAATCAGATGGAACTCCAGATTTTCAAAAGCTCAAGTCTACTGCCAATGAAAATAGACTCAATGCACAAATGCGAGATCAACTTATGGATGGACTCTCAAAGATGCAAGAGCAAGTTAATTCCTGTGAAAAGAAAATATCCGTAATCGAAAATAGCACAAACAACACTCCACCGTCTAATCAATACAATTGTTACAAAAAGAAAGTAAAAAATAATCGGCAAAGAGAGATGAGAGGATCATGAAAGGCTGTTAGGACTTGTGGTACTTCGATGCAAATTTCTCGTCATCTATATCCTACTGATTTTCCCTTAGGAACAATACTGTACTTCTGAAAAGATTTCTCACAAAGAAAACAAAGAGACTTAATTATTTATAATAATAGTTTTTCTAAGGAAGAAAATCCTAATTTTACCAAAGATTGTAATAGCCTATGGCCAAATACCATGCCGTTAGAAGTAGAAAAACGAATGGATGGATGAAGCTTAAGGTTTTCTCCGACAGATGATACAGATTTTAATATTTTATTTAAGTGACCAGATAACACTATCATCTGCAATGAACAAGGTTTACCTATTTGCGTCTATGAGGGACATCCTGAAACATGAGATGTCTGTCTAAAGATATAAAAGTACGATCTCTGAGAGTATTCATCTCGGAGTTTTTTTAAAAAAAACTATGTCCTCTTTTGTAGCGATCTTTTCTCTCTTACTATCAGCAAAATACATAGCACTACTCCAATCAATATCAACAATAAAACTCACCTCGTTAACATGCTTTCTACAAGGATTTTAACTGCAAAATCTTCTGCAAGTTGAGAAAACCAGAATACTAACTGAAGCAACCACTCGATTGGAACTGTCCAGAAGCTCCATCCTGTCATCCTACTCAATATAAGACTAACAAATCCACCAATAGTAATCACAGGGACAAGAGGAACGACAAAAAGATTAACCACAATACCTGTCAAATTAGTACTTCCTACAAAAAAAAGTAAAATAGGCAAAGTCCCCAGACTTGCTCCAAAAGTAGGTAATCCATATTCTTTTAAGAGTTTTTCAAGGAACAAAAGTCAGACTTTTTGATCTTTTTTTCTCTTTGAAATTGGATTCTCTGTTGAGGATTGTTGTCTGAGAGTATATCGCTCTGAAACAGCGAGGATCCCTACTAGTGCTCCAAAGCTTAGGAGAAAACCTAAATCATAGGCAAGAAAATAGGGATTATAACAGAGCATAAGTACAAAAGCATAACTCATCAATCTCCATATCTTGACCTCTCTCCCTCGGAATAAGGCAAGCAATGAAAGCACTGACATAATCAGAGCTCTCACGACACTTGAATCTCCTCCTGCAATCAAAGCAAAAGCTACTACCCCACAAATAATTACAGCATTTCTCAGATAAAAAGGCAGAAAGAAGAGTACTGCACTTAGAAAAACCACAATCATCACCAAATTTCCTCCACTCACTGCAATAATATGCACGATTCCACTATCAACAAACTGCTGATATTGCGAGTTGCTAAGCTGAGATTTATCTCCAATAAGCATTCCAAGCAGTAATGCTCACTCTTTTGGACTGAAAAAGTCTGAAATCTGACTCCTCACCCAGCTCCTTGCAGTCAGAATTCGATCTTTTTTCTCTTCAAAAGCTGATTTTTTAACTATAAACTTTGGATACAAGGTTCCTTGATAGCCCTTCATCAGCATTCGTTTCTCATAGCTAAATTCATAACTAAGAAAATCAGCTATCTGATCAAGCCTATCCCCACTTGTATTATGAAAAAATCTCTCAGCATAAGTCTTATCTCGATCAATAGATTTTTGAGAAGCTCCGATAAAATATACCTCTCATAACACTAACGGCTCTGAGGTCTTTAAGGTAAAAGTTTTATCATCAGCAATAGATTTGACAATATAACGATCTTGCTTACTTTGCTCAAGCACCTGAAAATCTCCTACAAGAGATTGCATTTTCGGAGCATCTCTGGTTTTTTGCCATCAAAAAGTCCAAAAATTCTGACCAATTTCAGGAGCATTATTTCGCCAAAAGATTTGACAACTCAAGAGGGCTATAAACCAAGCTCCCAAAATCAAAACGATGAATTTTCCTCAGATTTTTAGCCCTTTTTTAGTCATCAGAAGAAAGACAGCAGCCACAATAAGCGCAAAAATCAAAAAAACGAGTCCCCATACTAGCGACTGGAAACTCGTAAAAACTCGGATGAAAACTGCAAAAAGAGCAAGAAACATCTGGTTTATTGATAACAAGTTAAAAGGTTTTTATATTTTTTAATTTTGTAAACTATAATTCCAAATTGGATATTTCATAGGAATTCCTGTTGGTTGAGTTTGAGGCTGCTTAAGTGATTGCATGAGCATGAGCAAATGATATTCCAATGCCTCAACTCTTGCTTGCAAAGCAGCAATTTCTTTTTGATTGTTGTTTTTTGTGATAAGAGCTTCTTCAGAGTCAGATTTTTCATTCTTGTCTGAAGCGATCTCTACGATAAATTCAGGCTCAGAAGCCTTCTCTCCTGTAAGCTCTGCCTCTTCAGCATTAGCACTTAGCGTCCCCGTAAGATTCTCTCCAGTAGTGTTTTCATTTTCTCCTGAAAACAAGGCTGAAAGCTGATCTTCTTGGTTGTTTTCTTCCTGGGTTTCAGAGATTTTTTGCTCTGGATTTGCAAGACTAGCCTTTACCTGAGTTGGGATAACCTGGATCCAGAAATCTCTCCCTTCAAGAGTCCATTCTCCAGCGCACCAAAAAGCAGCTAAAGCTAGCATCCAAACTACACTTGTCCAAAAAAAAGTTTTCATGATGATATTATTATAAAATAAATACTAATTAATCTCCTCAAAGTCAATTGGCAAAGGCGCTTCAAAACTAATTACTTTCCCATCTAAGTTGGTAAATTGATATTTTCGACAATGAAGCAGCTGCCTTTTGATACCGATTTGCTTATTGAGGATTCTATTGATCACTGGCTTTCCATAGATCAGATCTCCAAGCACAGGATAATTTTCACTCGATAGATGAATTCTAATCTGGTGCATTCTTCCGCTATAGAGTTTAACTCTCACGAGAGAAATCTCTCAGAGCAAAGGATGTTTACGAGTCTTTTCACATCGGCATTCTGTTTTAGACTCAAGTCCATCACTATCATTGAGCTGCATCTGTGCTCTTGCAAATTTTGCATTGTAGGTCTTCTCAATGGCCTTGTCAATGACAAGATGTTTTGGAAACTTCCCTGCGACTCGCGTCATATAGTTTTTGCTTATTGCACGATCTCTGATGATTTTATTGATGTATTGAAGAGATTCGTAATTTTTTGCTGCGATAAGCACTCCTGAGGTATCCTTATCCAGTCTATATCAGAAAGAAGGCTTAAAAGTCTGACTTTTGTCTTTGGTATATCCCTGCTTCTGACAATAAAACTCCAAATAATCATTCATACACGGATCATTTCGATGTTGAGCACTAGGATGAATAACGATTCCAGCCGGCTTATTGAAAACAATCCAATCCTCATCTTCATACAAAATCCGGGTTTGAACCTCATCTAAATCAATTTTCTGAAGTTTTCTTTCCTGCTGTGTCAAAGTCAGTTTTTTATCCTTTTTCCCTAACAACTCTTCTGGAAGCGTCAAAACATCTCCAAGCACCAATCTCGCCTCTTCTTTGGTCTTTCTACCATTGACACGAATTTCTCATTTACGAATTCGAGAATAAATATCCGAAAGCCTTACTTGCGGATAGGGTTTACAGTATTTTCTCAAGAAACGGTCGCATCTCTGATTGGCTTGATCTGCCTGGATCGTAATTTCCATCATAGAAAAGGATATAAAAAATCTGATTTTACTTTTTGGTTATTATTAAGGATATGATTTAGCTTTTTTTCAAGGTTAGATAACAGATTTTAGTCTATAGTTTTTTCATTTAATTGCAAGGTTTTATCCACATTCCATCTCCAAAACTATAAAACTTAAAGTCATTTTGTATCGCAAACTCATAAGCGTGCAAAGCATTTTCTCTTCCCATAAATGCACTAATCAGCATCAAAAGCGAGCTTTTTGGCAAATGAAAATTGGAAATCAGTTCATCGACGAGTAAAAACTTAACTCCAGGTCTAAGAAAAAGTCTTGTTTGGATAAGGATTTCTCAAGAATCAAGAAAATCAATCTTTTGATCTGGAATAAATTCTTGAACTTTTGAACTATCTAGATCTTGAGTAAGATCATCTCGCCGAGCAACCACAGCTGGATCGAGCGATGAAATCAGACTTTTTTCTTTTTGAAGAAAGCGCCAAATATAAGGTAAAGACTCTAGATATCTCACCATTGTAGTCCCAACAGGAAGCAGTTTTTTTCAAGCAAGTTTTGCATTCATAATACGACTTCGGATGTGCATATTGATGATCATAGGCTCAAAATGAAGCTTCTGATTGGTAATATTCTCTTCCCAAACTGGCTTAAAGGTCCCCAATCCAACATGCAAACATACTCGCTCAAAATCAACCCCTCTCGACTCCAAACCTGCAATCAACTGTGGAGAAAAATGCAAAGATGCCGTAGGAGCAGCTGCAGAGCCAAGTTCCTTAGCAAAATAGGTTTGATATCGCTCCTCTTTTTCTTTTTCATATTTTATATAGGGAGGGAGCGGCATTTCCCCATATTTTTCAAGAAAATCCCATAAATCCATACCTTTGATCTGAAAAGCAATTCCATTTTCTGTAAAAGCTAGACTCAAAAAGCTGACTTTTTCATCAACAATAATCTCAGATCAAGGTTTAAAATGCTTTCCATCAGAAACCAAACACTCAAACTGATCTTTTCCAAGTAAACTATAAACAAAAATTTCCCCCTTATCCAAACTAACCTCAGATCCATTTTTTTTGATGATTTTGACTCAAGAAAGGGGAATTCTTGCCTTAAATACTTTGGTTCTATTAAAAAACATCAAATATTTACTATCCAAATGCTCGAGCAAATTAAGAAAAGTAGTTTGAGTATAACTATATCATCAGATTCCATTTTCCTGACAAATAAGGAGTTTTGCAGAATGGACAGGCTGAGCAGGAACCTGAGCTATCAAGGCCTGCGGTAAATCATAATCATAACTTTCAAGTTGCAAATCCTTATCGATCATTTTCAACTAGAGGGAATAAAATGTAGCATTATCTTATAGAAATCCTGCTAGTTTGCAAAGCAAAGGAGAAAAAACACAAAAAACTCCTAGAAAAAACATCAACAAATTAAAAAAAATCAGACTTTTTTTGACTTTTTTATAAAATGTAAATATAATTATTTTGATTTTTATATAAAGTATTTTAAGAAACTACTTTGTAGATATTTTAATTATTGTGAATAGGATAAGATGAACGAAGGAATGAGAGCTGAAGATCTCCAAAAAAAAGTTGATGATCTCAAAAAACAGAAAGGAGAACTCCTTTCAGACATTGATCAAAGACAGAAATCTCTTGAAGAAACAAGTAATAAAATTAAAGAACTTGAAACTAAAAATCAAGAAGAGACCAAACAATTGATTGATGAGCTCAAAGCGCAGATTCAAGCCAATAAAGAGCAATTAAAGGCAAATGAAGAGGAAATTGCAAGACTCAACAAGGTTATCAGAGAAACAAGTGCGAAACTTGCAAGTTTTAGTGAAGAAGTAAAAGCTCAAGCTACTCCTTGATTTAATCCAGAATCTGAAACTCAACAACCAACTCAAACTGAAACTCAACAACCAACTCAAACTGAAGTTCAATCACAACCTCAAACTGAAACTCAACAACCAACTCAAACTGAAGTTCAACCACAACCTCAAACTGAAGCTCAACCTCAGCCTCAAACTGAAACTCAACAACCAACTCAAACTGAAGCTCAATCACAACTTAGTGATGCTCAGAAACTTGCACAAGTTCAACAAATCTTAGGATCTTTTGAGGCAAAGTTTAGAAACCTTCAAGCAGAATCAAATAGTATCGCAATCTCAGCAGCAGAACTTTCAAGTTTGGATCAGCTTTCTGGGCTACTTCAACAAGCTCCTGTTCTGCCATGAAGCGCTGAGGAAAGAGCACTTTTGATCAATAGTCCTGAATCTCGTAAAGACTATATTGATGACCTCAAAGCTCAAATCAAAGCCGAAAAAAAAGCTGCAAAAGATTTAAAAAAGATCACAAAACTCCAAGAAGAATTAGCGCGTGTATCAAATCATAATAACTATAACCTCCTTAAGGCAAACTCCCTTGCTAGTATCAATAGTATCTTGCAAAACTGAACCTACCTTGATGCGAAACTTCAGCTTCCTAGAGAACAAAAATTTGCTTTAGAACTCTATAAAAATAGGGAAAAACTTAGATTTCAGCCAAAAGTTGCTCTGACAATAGATGGAAGTACTGTGGAAGTGTATAACTGAAGTATGATCTGACAAGCAGTAGATTTTTGAACTAAGATCGACAACTGTAACCAACCTGTAAATATTGTGGAAAAACTCCTTGTTGAAAACACAAAAATGAGTCTTGATCAAGCCAGATCCACAACAAAAGCAATCACAACCGTCGGGGTACTCGCTGGAGCATTTTATGGGCTCAAATGGCTCTTAGGAGATAAAGATAAGGAATGAAACCGAAGTTTTGGGCTATCTCCTAAAAAGCTCATTACTACAGCAGCAGTCCTCTTTGGTGGAAACGCTCTTTCACAAGCAACTACAGGAAAATGAGCACTCGATCTTGTAAATGAATTCCGAAAAACAGGAAACAACCCATTCACCAGTGGTACGTATGAAAAAGCAAAACCAATTGAACAAATCACTCTTGACCAAACCGCCTCACAAATGGCACTACTTGGTGTTCCTTATGCTCAACTTGCTCAATTTACAGCTCCAAAAAGCTGACCTGTTAGTTCGATAGACCTTGTGGCTCTTCAACGCTACTATGAAGCTCAAATTACTCAAGCAAGAGCTGCCAATCTTCAAGAACAAGTCAATCAGCTTTGAGCTCAACTTTGAGCGATCAAAGACATTATCAATAATCCTAATGCTACCCAACAAATCAACCAAACCCTCACAAGTATGAATCTTCAGGCACAAGACCTTGCAAACCCAGATAATGCTGCGATGACGCTTGATGAACTCTTGTATCAAAATAGCAACAATAGAAAAATTCTGGAAAAATATATGGAGACCAACAATCTGATGATTGCACCTGGTAAAAAAGAGGAACTTATGAGTAAGATCATCTCCAAAGGAACGGTGCTTACTGATCCCATCATGGTTTCACTCAAGGATGATGGACTTTTGATTCCAAATATTCCTGAAAATGCAGAAATTGCAAAGCTTGATCTAACGCCTAACAAAAAACAAGCTCTAGAAGAGGCATTTAGAAATCTTTCCAAAAAGTCAGAATTTAAAAATATCCAACTTTCAGCTCTTAGTGATCAGGAAATAATGTTAAAATCTGACTCTGGAGAAATCGTTCTCAATGCAAAGACTTTGACGATTCCTGGACTCGTAAATAGTGCGGGTCAAGAGCTTCAAATGCAAAATCACGAAGAACTCTTGCATATAGGACTATTCATTAATCAAACCAAAGCAAAGTTTTGGAATCAAATGCCAGACCACACAAAAAAACAAGATAAAGATGGGCGACCTTTTGCTCAGCCTCATGGACGGAACAATTTTACCGCATGGCAGGGGATTATCTTCAAAGGAGCATTATCTACAGAAGAAGTATTAACATCTACTATCCCTAGCTGGGATGATATGAACGACTATCCAACAATTGAAAAAGGAGATGGTAGAGATCACCTAATCAACTATCTGAACAAAGAGCGAAAAAAAGATCATCCTAATAACTATAATCCTACTACCTCTGAGAAAAAATAATCTACTTGATCAGAAAATAGTGATAAAATCAGACTTTTAAATCTTTAATAGATTATCATGAGTGAAAAATTTCAAGAAAAAGATCTTAATAACAAAGAATCTAAAATTAAAGCATGGGTAAAAAAGCACAAAGAATCTATTAGGAATACTTTTCTTGCTTTGTTAGCAGCAGGAGCAATCTATCATACTGCTGATAAATGGACAAGTGCACAAGATAGACTTGAATCAGGAGCTACTGAAGCGAGAATTGAGGCTGTCTGTAATGAACAAAAAGTGCTCATAGAGGCCTATAATGAATACTTTGATGAGTATGAAGCAATGGGGAAAAAATTAGTAGAACTTCAAGCTGAAGGAGATCTTGCTGGATATAGAAATGCCTTTGACCAGAGAGAAGCCCTACGAGAAGAAATTAAAAATGTTGAGGAAAGAATTGATAAGCTTGGAAGAAAGCGTCAAGAGCTAGAAATAGATCTCACAGAAGGGAAAGTACAAGCAGCAAGAGATATTACTCCGATTCCTCATGCTAAAGGGAAAGAGAGAAGAACTTTTAAAGAATATCAATAATCTAAACCTGACTTTTTATCTTTTTTATCACCAATATTATGAATACTACAGTTTTTTGGATAGCGATAGTTGTTGTACTTTTGTTTATTCTTTTCCTTTGTAGAAAGTACCTAGGAAGGATTTTGATCATCCTAATTTCACTGTCAATGATCGGAGGGATTTTCTTTTTGATCAATCCACAAGGAGCAATGAATCTTTGGAATAGTGTTCAAGGCTCTTCTAACTTGGAAAATGGAGATAAGAATCCTGAAGAATACTCATGGTTTGCCTCTCTTTTTGGGAAAAAGAATCTTGAAACTCCAACAATTGAAACCAACACAGGAAGCGAAGAAACACTTAGTTGAACAGTAGAAGAAAGTGGGACTCTTGTAGAGGATATAAGCGAAAACATCTCAGGATCTCTCGAAAATATCACCAATAATTTGAGTGGAGATGCACTTGAAACCTCAAAAAAAGAAATCTTCCTTGAAGAAGGAATTGAAAGGGATGAAGCTGGGAATTACGTCTTTGATGCAGAGAAATATGAAGTTTGAGTAGTTGATGGGAAACTCATCATCTCACTAAAAAAGGAAACTCCAGAAGCAGCTAATTCAGAAATTCAAGCAATCGATATTGATTCTGAAGAAGTTATTTCTGAGCCAATAACACCAAAAACTAAAGCAAAATCTCCAGTTAAGAAAGCTACACAAAATTCATCCGCTGGGCTCTCTGCGCAGGATCTTAGAGAAGCTGAAGCTCTCTTTGGAAGATAGTTTTTAATAACAGTAATAACAAAATAAGCCACTACTCAAGTGGCTTTTCTGTAAAAAGAATTTTTCAATCAAACTTTTCGAACGTTAAACTTGGAAAGATCTGTTTTAAGAAAAGTTTTCTATGTTGACTGCACGTTCAAAAGTAAGCAATTTTGAGATAGTGATTTTTGGTTCCATAGCCTTTGTGCTGATCAAAATCTCGCTCAGGATATTTTTTTGCTAGAGAAATCATGAACTGATCCCTCTCTACTTTTGCCAAAATTGAAGCCATTGCTATTCCTCTGATCTTTGCATCACCTTTGATGAGTGTTTCTATAGGGATTTGCAAATCACGCATGAGTCCAAAATCAGTCTTTCCATCAATAAGTAATGAAAAATCTTGTTTTTGTAAATAATCGGAAAGTAAAGCTCTCACCTGTTCAAAGGTCTGTTTTTTACTTTTTTTTGTTTTCTGATCACCAATAAAAGGGCTAAAAATCTGATATAATCCTCTGATAATTGCCATATTGATCGCTCTCGTCACCCCAAAGCGGTCAATCTCAGCAGCACTTGCCTGTCCTGTCGCACATTGTAGCCCCTTAGCCCTCATCTGAGATAATAACTCATAAGAGTGAAATCTCTTTTTTTCAGTGAGCGCCTTACTGTCCTGAAAATCCTGATCTACGCTATCAAATTCCCAATTTAGATCTTCTTTTACCACTCAGACATACAAAGGTCAAGCAAGCGGTCCTCTCCCTGCCTCATCTATAAAAATCCTCATACTACATAAATTATCGCATAAACTTCTTTTTTAGTCTCAAATACTTTGTGCTCTCAACTCCTCCAATGCTCCAATAATCCCTCCAAACGTTTTAATTGGAATCACCTTCTGTTTCCATTCGCGAGCATTTGGCACCCCTTTGATATATTGAAAAAGGTATTTCCTAAACTCGACAACTGCACGGTATTCTTTATCAGGTTCGATCTTGCTTTTCAATAGTTCTAAATCTGACTCCAGAGGATGATGGAAAATATAGTTTTCAACCTTTTCTCCTCGCTCTTCAAACCAAAGATCACATACAATCATAAGCTCTAAATGCTCCTTGATCACTGAAATCTTCTCATCCAAGCTTGCTTCATGCGGTGTGAAAACTCGAGGATTTCCAATAGCTCATTGCCCAATCATAATCCCATCAAATCCTCGTTGCTTGCTTAACTCTTCTGCCTGGAGATAGCTTGCCACTCCTCCATTTGCCATTACTGGGCAGTTTACCTGAGATTTCACCTGTTTAATAAAATTAAAATCAGCATCTCAAGCATAGAGTTGCTTGAGCGTTCTCCCATGAATACTAATCAAATCACAAAAACGAGAAACCTCACTCAAAAATTTGAGCTGCGCAGGCTTATCATCTTCAGTAAGTCAGGCTCTAGATTTTACAGAGAAGGTCAGATTTTTAGAGCTTTTTACTATTTTTGAGAGTCATTTTATCGTTTCAAGGGTCTCATCACGACGACGAAGCATATCTGATCATCAACCACACTTCATAACAGTATTGCTTGGACATCAGGTATTGAGCTCAATCCCAGAAAAAAGATCCTGATAGTGATGGACTAGGATCTTAGCAGTCTGCCAAAGTGTTTTTTGATTTCCTCCATAAATCTGGGCGATAGGCTTTTGATCTGGTGTGGTCATAATATGTCTGATGACTTTACTTGGATTGATGATAAAACCATCTGCATTCATAAACTCGGTCCAAAGCTGGAGAGTATCATCATTACTATGATAGTTATCAAAAACCTTCTTGGTAATCAAACGAGTAGCACAGTTGGTAACCCCATCCATAGGAGCAAAACAAAGTTTCACAATAATCATAATTAATAGGTAAATATCGGTCATAACTATAAAAAACAGCTTCCAAAAATCAAGTCAAGCACAAAAAAACATCGCTACAAAAAGATCAGATTTTTATTTTTAATAAAAAAAACTCCGAGAGGAAATACCTCTGGAGCATTCCGTTTCGAAAGCCCCAAGCCCGATTTTAGTTAGTGATAATCGGTACTTATCATTTACTGATGCAAATCATAGGTATAGACTATCATCAAAACAAATCTTGGAGCTTTCAAAACTTGTGCTGTCCGATCGTATTGGGTAGTGGATCTGGAAAGCGGTTTTAGGTGGAATACCACCAACATAGTCACCTATTTTGCAAGGGTGTGTAGTAGAACCTTATCACTAAGTGATTATGTTACTGTGATTATACTCACAAAAATAAAAAAGACAAAAAAATCTGACTTCTTTTTCTTGTTTTACTTGACATTTTACTTATTCTATATTCAATATATCTTATTAAGAAATTTAAAAAAGAGCAAGCTACCCTTACTCTTTTTCCCATAATTTAGAAAGAGGTATTTTTTAATTATCCCCGCCAGTTCTTGAGAAAATATAGGTTAGAACTAGTATTATATAAGGAGTCAACGCAAGAGCTTTTTAGCTCTTTTTTATATCGACAAACTTATAACATTTTTAAATATAAAATCAAGTCTTTTTTTTAGTTTTTTTATTAAGACTAGGGGATAAAACTTTTGCTTTGCAAAAGCCCCTAGTCATTTTTTGTATTTGATAATAAAAAAGGAAAAATTTTGTCTGTAAAAATTTGCCACTAAAAAATCAAGACTTTTTGACAAAACTTAGCTCCAAAAAGTCTCAAGCCAAAAAATGGGATTTTTTGGTGATTTTTTGTGTCTAAATTTTTCAGGAATTGTTTAAGAGAAAACAAAAGAAGACTCTAACGAGTTTCGTTTGTTTTCTCAATTATAAAATAATTGAATAAAAATAAATACATTATAAAATAATAAAGTATCTGTTTTTTATTCTTTTGTTATCTAAAAAATGAAACTAGAAAGAGCTTATGCAGATTTTGCAGTAAAATTATCAAGAAAAGGCTTCTCTCTTGACACTATTAAAAAATATATACAAGCAATTAAAAAGATATATAAAGTTTGCTGAAAAACAGATGATAACCGAACTACTTTATCTTGTAGAGAAATAGAAAATTATATTTATTCTAACAAAAAACGATCTGATTGAACAAAAAGAGTTGTTGCAGTCCAAATCAGAGCTTTTCTCAAATTTTGTTCTACTCTTTGACTAGAAGTGATTAATTACTGACAAATTACAATAAAAAAATATAATCAAAAAGAAGCAAGGTATCTTAAAGAGAAAGAAGAAATAAAAATGTTGGAAAAATTAGAATTTGAAGACCTTAAATTAAAAGCAGCAATTTTGCTTATGTTAACTACAGGAGCAAGAATTTCTGAGGCTTGCAGTATTACAAAACAACAATTAAAAGGAGCTGAAGAAGTATGATGATTATTTCAAATTCCTATCCAAGGGAAAGGAGGAACTACAAGAGCTTTATTTTTACCTCCAAAAACTTTTGAAATTTTCTCAAAAATTGCAGAAAAACACAAAAAAAGACAAGTTTTATGAGTAGAAAGTAAACATATACAAAAACTTATCAAAAACTTTTCTGAAAATATAAATATAAAATTTTCAGCTCATACTTTAAGGCATACTTACTTAACCAAATTAGCAAAAAAGGGAGCTGAACTTTACAAAATCCAAAAAATTGCAGGGCATAAGTGTATAATAACTACTAGCAGATATTTACACGCCTGTAATAAAGAACTTGCAGAAACTGCAAGCCTACTTCTCAATTAAAAAAAAGCCGAGCATTGAGCTACGGCTTTTTCTTCTACTCTCAACTAGTAAAACCAAAAAGTTTTTCCCAAGTCCACAATAAAATCAAAGCTACAAGAAATATTGATAATTTCAATACATAAACCTTCCACAAATCTCCTGAACGATAAGGAACTTCCGCAACAAGATCAAATTCAATTATTTTATAAGTAATAAATAACCAAAACCCCCCAATAAATCGTTTTATAATTTTCATTTTTTATAATTAAACAATAAAATTTGATTTTCTTGATTTTCTAGATTATAATTTATTTATTTCAATTTTACTTACTTTTATTTTAAAAATGTTTGCAGATAATCTACTTGTCAATTTTTTATCACTTTATCGAGGTTTTTGATTCTTTTTATCTATAATATTTTTACGAATTTTTCGACTGTTTATAACAGAATCAAACCCTCGTTGAATTATCTCACTAATTTTATGAGCATTATTTTGGTTCACTGGAATTGCTCCTTTAACTACATTAATTTACTTTTACCAATTAAAAATTGAAAAAGATAAACAAAGAGATTTACAAAAGCAAATGCAATAGCTATTTAAAGAATTTTTGATATACAAAATAACAAAAATATAATAAACCAAGTATTAATAACCAAGATGAAGCTTCTTCAACTGCAGCTGAAGAAACTCAAATTACACAAAACCAAGATAAAAAAGATTTTACAGCTCAAAACAAAAATCACCGAACATAAGCTATCTTAAAAAAGAAAACTGAAAAAGCTGTAATCAAACCAAATCATTTTAAGACTTCCATACCAATCAAATTAAAATCATAAAAAGGAACAATCGCATTATATAATCCCATTCTTTTACTCAAATTCAAGCTCCACAACCTTTCCAACCTAACAAAGAAAAACCCTTATTATATCAATCAGTATAATCTTTAGTAAAATAATCAACCAAAGCTCAAGCCGTTTTTTCTCAAAGACCAGAAAGAGATTTTACCTTTAAAGCTTTATCAATTGATCAAGATAAAGCTTTTTCAACAACAACAGTTCAAGAAGAACTTACAGAATCTTCTCAAAAATCAGATTTAAAAGCTTTTTCATAATTTTTTGTAAAGATTAAATCTTTATACTTTTCCTTAAATTTTTCTTTTAATTCTTCAGCCTTTTTACAAACATTTTTATTATTATCATCCCAAAAAGTTTTGAACAATAAAAGATCTGAAAAGGTATTATCGTATTCTGTCGGAAGCCTGACTTTATCTTTACAAGCAATTTCATATCTCATCATCAATGCATAATCTCTTTCAAAAACATTTTTAGGAACAGAAACTCAATTAAGAGTTCAGACGGTATCCCCACGACTTAACAAAGTTCATTCAATAGCTTTTGAAAAATTATCAAAAGTCAATCCTCAAGAATTAATTTGAGATCATACTACAATGTGCGAACAAAGAGCATTGACATCTATATCTTTAGCCTCTGTAGCGATATAATTTGTCTGCCAATCTTTCCAAAAAGCAGGCCATTGATCTCACAAGGTTTTTTTAACCCCCTCCTTGTAGTTATTCCAGTGCCAACATCTTCGGTATTTGGTTTTATCCCAAACCCCAAACTTGCTTAAATCTCAATCTGTCGATATTGCTCACCAATAATCCAATCTTGTATCTGACATATCTTTATTAACTTCCCCAAGACATCAATCAGAATGAGAAGACATTGATCTCATATAAGTATAATAAGCAACACAAGATTTTTTTTCTTCTACAGAATTATTTTTAGTATTATTAGAATTTGTATTATTAGGAAGATCAGAACTATCTCCTACTGACAAATCTAATCAATCTACATCTCGATATAACTTAAGAGCGTCTTGATTGAAAACAACAAGAGACTTTTTTATATTTTCTCTGATCTCATTAAGATCGGCTTCTGTTGCCTCTCTTGTATTTTTAAGATCGAAAGATTTAAATTCATTCTGATTATAATATATTTTATATTCAGCAAGCGGTCATCGCTGAATATCTGACACTTCAGAGGGTACATTATCTCGAATTCTTGGAAAAATCGACTCAACTTGTCCCCTTATATACCTAGCATAAGGATAAAGTGAGTCTTTATACTTATACATTTTATTTGTATAAGTATCTATTACATAAGATTCTTGAGTTCTTGCAACAAGCAAAAATCAATCAAGAGCAAAAACATTATTGACAACTTGAGAGGCTCTAACTTGATCTCAATCTTTTTTGGTCAAAGCAAATCAAAGTCAATCAATAAACGCAGAAGTATAAACTGCTGAACCTCTTTTAGAATTCAATTTTACTGATTTAGCTCAAATATTTTTAATTCCAAATTTAAAATATTTCGCTTTACCATCAATATTGAAGTATTTTAGGTAAAAAACATCATTACTATCTGCCTTCTGCCAAAGGCGAAAATTTCAATCTGAATAAAAAGTAGAAGATTTATTCCTTAAAGCAGAATAATACGATAAAGTGGAATAAATATCATAAACTGCATCTTCGCAGAACTGTTTAGTTTTTACATTACCATCCCCCTTATATCTTTCATATATACATCACAAATAATTCGAAGAATTTTCTACAAACTGTAAAGTATATCAATTATAAGAACTTAATATTTGTTGTGTAGTTTTGTCTCCATAGAATTCTACAGCTGAAGCAGTAGAGAAGATTGAGAAGATCATCAAAAAGGATCAAAAAAGAAGTTTTATTTTATTTCTCATTTTCATTATTATCAAGAGTTAAATTATTTTCACCTTCATCTTCAATATTTTCAACTCCTTCTTGATTTTCGATTTTTGATAAAAATGTTTTAATAAATCAAAAGATCTGTCAAACTAAAACTAAAAACAAAGAAATAGGTAAACAAAATGCAAAAAGTTGCAACAAGATTTTTAACAAACCTTTTAATCAATTACATCAAGCCAAAAAATAAACAATAATATCATCCATTTTTATATATTCTTATAATCTAAAAGCATTTTTAACTCACAAGCCTCTCAATTGAAATTGTAAGGCTTTTTTCTGTATTTCTAATTTTATTTGATTTTGATGAATTTCTTTTAAATCAGTTTTTATTTTGTTTATTTCTCTTCTAAGCCTTGTTATTAACAAGCTTTTTTCTAAATTTTTCTTGAGCAATTTCATATTTTATCTCTACAAATAATTTATAAAAGAATGCTAACATATATCCGATGAAACCTATATAAAAAATATAAGTCCAAATCTCTCTTTCTGTCATTATTTAATTATTTTACCAATTAAACGGATTGCCATATGCACCGTAAACCATATCAGCAAAATCAATTTTAACAAATCTGTTATCGTACTTACTCCAGATTCATAAAAAGGTATTTGACATCTTGTAGCATTTTCTTCTTTAACACATTCCCAACTAATCATTCTTTAAGAACTTAATAAATAAAAGAAGTAAAGCATAGAACAAAAACATAATCCCAAAATCTGAAATAATATAATAGTAATTTATCCATAAAATATCATTTTCCATTTTCCTACATTATGATATAAAACTAACTAACTGCAGGAGTATCATCTGCAACATTGTTTATTGTTTGTTTCTTTTCCTTTTCTGATTTTTCTTTCCTTCTTTTCGCTCTCTCTTTTGCTATATATCAATCCATTTCATCATTAGTGTATCACCAAGCTCTATCTCTAATCATCGACCGAAAAAAGAATCCTACTGAAACTAATGCAAATACTCCTCAAGCCATAATAGCCATAGGAATTGCCATAGATAACATAGCCCCAATATTCTGAACAGAAAATATCTGACTAGTTGAATGTACTATAGAATCAAGGATAGACTGCCCAAAAGACACAGGAAAAGGATTTATATTTAACATTATCTTCTAAAAAAGTGATAAATAAACATACTCATAACAATGAAAGGAATTGAAGGAGCAATAAGTTTTATAATTGGAGTTATTTCTTTTATTGTAGCTTCCATATTATCTAATTATCAAATAAATAACTATAGCAAGTACCAAAGCACCAAGAGACCAGGGAAAAACAAGAAATGCAAAAGACTTAAGTACTGCATAAAAATAACCTCGAACTGCGCCATATGTAATCATTATCTAAACCATTTCTTAAATAAAATATCATAGAACCAAGCCATAAGGAATATCACCGCAAGAATCGTCACAAATCATACAGCATATTCTTTATGAACGGCTTTTAATTCTAATTTTTGAGCTGGATTGAGAACTGGAACTTGTGATAGAGTCTGTTCAGTGTATTTGATCTTCAGATCCTGACCAGTTCACTCAATCACTAAACCTTCTGGCAGTTCAAGATCTTTTTCAATCTTGTATTTCATTGAGCTGTTCGCTAATTTCAGGAAGTATCAAGTCTCATTTGTCGGCTGATTCCCCATTGTCTGCAAGATCGCAAGTGTCGCCTCTCTGATCGCCTCAATCTGTTGTTGTACTATTGGATCCATTAAATTTTCTATATAAAGATTTAAAAGTTGGCAAGTTTTTATCTATCCATTGTCTAATTTTTATTTCCTTTTCTGTAAGAGGCCTTTCTTCTATCTCTAGATCTTTTTCACTAAAATCTGTTTCAGTATATTCAGAAGGAAGTCAAGAAATGAAATAAGAGTTATGAGCTTCGCCTTTGAAGTTTTCAAGATCTCGGCTAGAGATTCGTTTACCTATTGGAATTCGAAGAACCTTAAACATCGGCCAGAACATATCACTTTCAATTACTGATTTTTCTATATCGCTTTTTGTTGATCAATCAGAATTCATCACATAAGTCTTTGACTCATCTCATTGAATATCTGCCACATCTCCAGCATTTTCATATAATGTTCTAATAGATCGTTGAGTTCACAAGATAGGAATTCACTGCCTCTTATATCTTACCACATAGTCAGTCATACGCCTGATATTAATATCTACTCTCTTGAGTCTTTGAGAGATGAAATAGATTTTTATATTTCTCTTACGACATTGAGTAAGAATTACATCTAATCTATCCATCAATCAGCTTTTATCTCGTTTTCTCGAATTGAAATAAAGATGAGCTTCATCAACGATTAGAACTATATTTTTATATTCATTCATTGAATAAAAATAATTTTCTACATCTTCGTTTGTTGAATAAATCCATTTTTCTAGATTCTCGATTATCTTATAAAGCTCTTCAGCTTTAGAATAAAAGAGATCTACAAATTTATATGGAACATTTGCTATAATAAAGTTTTTTGTCTTATCTAATTTTGAAATCTCTAGGAATGTTCCAAAGGTTTTTCCACTTCAGAAATTTCCCATTACACTATATACTCAGAACAATTTCATTTATTTTTGTATTTTTATTTTAAAATTTTATTTCAGTATTTTCAGTTATTAATCTAGAACTAAACTCTAAAGATTTAATAAGTTCTTTAATTTTTCGGAAATCCTCGTGATTTTTATCTCTAACTATTTTTCTTATTGCCTTTTCTGCAATTTCTAATTCTGTACTATCTTTTTTCTTTTTATGTGAAGCCTGATTGTCAGGCACATACAAACCAAAGTTTGCAAAATCTTTTAAGTCTCAAATCCTTATCTCTCTTTCAGATTTATCAAAGCCTTCAGAATTGACTTGAAGCTCATATCTCATTATCTCGTTATATCCAAAGTATTCAGGATAAAGCCAAGCCGTTCATCTTGCTATAAGCTCTCTTCTCTTATCGTAATATCTAAGAACTCTCGCAGATTTCCCCTTTCTTCCAAAGAGGAGATATTCAACACGGTTATTCTTAGAGATTTCGCCAATTACCATTGATTTTTTTTCTTCTTCAATGATCTGTTTTTCAATCTCTTCAGCTGTTAGATATTCTTTTTTAATCTCTTTACTTACCTTTCAAGCTATTTTATTATTAAGCCTGTTAGGTTTTTTAAAATTATATCTAGCACAGTCACAAGTATAATCGGCACGAGTGATTACAATATCACTCATTCAAAAAAATCTTGTAAAGACTTTTTCAATCGAATTTCGCAAATTCTCACGATTTACTACCAGCAATCCTTTACCGTAGAAGTCTACTTTTAGAACTTGTTTACCTTGTAAATTCCATTCAACGACACGGAAGAGATCAATTGTATATCCCATATAGTGATATAGTCAATAAGCAAGAAATCATCAAGTCTTGGATTGTTCAGCTCTAATCTGAATTTTATCAACATATCAAGATCTTCAATTATCAGAGGCAAATAAATAAAACCAATCGGTCTTTTTTCGTTGACCATAAAAGCCAATATAGTCTATAAAGTCTCTTATGAACTTGTCTCTTTTGAATATTCTGATATATTTAGAAAGCTTATTGTTAGGATTTAAAAAACTTTGTTTTTCATAGTTCTTCATTATGTTTTAGATATAAAATGATACCCCTAAAAAGTTTTTTCCCCCAGAGTTTTTCTAGTCAATAACTGTTAAAGAACACGATTTTTAGAACGAGGGGGAGGGACTATTACTAGAAGTCCCTCCAACCGTTTTTATTTTTAATAAATAACTTTAGCAATTTCATTTATCTTAATCATAGATCATATCAATCATTTCTTCGGATTGTTTAGATCTAAAACAAATCAAAACAAATCTTGGACCTCTTCTATGCTAAGAGACATTTTCTTACGATAATCAAATCACTCAGTGGACAATGATAAAATTATTTTAGAAGGATAACCTCTATTTTCTCTTATAACATAAACATCTGAAACCTTCCAATATACTGTTTTGATATGTAAAATTTTCTTAGTTTTCATCTGATAATCCATATACCTCCTCAACTTCAAGAACTTTTTGGTTAAAACCAAGTGCAAACTCTTCTTTTAAAGGAGATCCAAGAAGAGCTTCAGCTTCAGGAACTGACAAAAATACTTTTTTAGGAAATCTAGTTTCCTTTCCAATATTCAAAGCTTCAATAACTACGGTTTCTTGACCGTTTTTAGTGTACTTATAAGCATTATAGATTCTGAATTTTTGCATTTTATAACATATAATAAATTAAAGTAATGAAAAAATAATGCTAAACCTTAGTCTATTGTTTTTTAATTGATCTAATCTGCATTATTCTTTCTTTTTTGTTTTTTTATACTTACACACTTATCTCAAATACAATGGAGGTTTTTCGACGGTTCCCCTCCTAAACCCCAAATTTCTTGGACTCTCGATTATCCAAGAAATCTTTTGAACCATCCAGGGATCTTGTTAAGGATGAAGAATGTTCCGAACACTCCAACACCAACAAGCATAATGTTAGGACCTACAGAAAGAGCAGTTTTAGCAATTCCAGTAGCAACATCTTTCAACCCAGTTACAATTGATTCATCTAGAGTCAATCCAGCAGCAGTCATTTTTGTTTTTGTGGTTTTTGTTTAAAAGTTCTTGCAAGAGATATAAAAAAAGAGGAAAGTTTTCGTTTCCTCCTATGTTTTTACTAATTCAGATCCTTTATTTCTCTATTTTGTGCGAGGTTTTTTACGAAGTAAATAACGCAAAGCGATATTTTTTACGAAGTAAATAACACAAAGTGATATTTTTTACGAAGTAAAATATTTTTTAATTAATTTTTCAAATCATCATTACTATCTATCAAAAAAATTTCTTCAATCTTACGATTAAAAATTTTTGCTATTTGAAAAGCAAGCTTTAACGAAGGATTATACTTCCCCATTTCGAGAAATACAATCGTCTCTCTCCTTACTCAAACTTTTTGTGCTAATTCTTGCTGTGTCAAACCCAGTTCTAACCTAAATTGTTTGATATAGTTTTGCATAATTTCAAAAAAAATCTAAAAGTCTGAGCCTAAAGTCAGGTTTTGTCTGGATGATGAGAATACCATCCTGAAAAGCTTACCACCAAAAACAAAGATCCAAACCAAAAAATAGTTACAATATCTTTAGCGCTCATCTTATCCAAAAATGAGAAAAACCTATCCAAACAAAGCACTATCGGAACAAGGATCAAAAATACCTGAAATGAAGCCGCCAATGCAGTATATCCAACCTTTTTAAACATTTCATCAGTCTCAATGACAGAATTCTGTTTTTTCATCTTATTTGCGATATGGAACATAGTCCCTCCTCCTAACAACAATACCAACATCAAACCTACCACTGCAAAATATGCTGGATCTAGAAAATCAAAGGGGATTTGCCTAATTATATTAACAAAAACTCAAAACCCCCAAGCCATGAATAACATTCCTAGAAATTTCAAAAGCTTTTCTTTCCTCATCTTTTTTTTCTTAACAAACTAAAAAGTTATAAATACATAACAATATGTTATATATTTATAACCTGTTAAAAATCAAGAGAAAGTTAGATATTTTTAACTTCTTTCTGTTTTTACACGATACTTTCCGCATCTCGATTGATTTTAAAGCCTTTTTTGTGGAGCTGGAGCTTGGAAAATACAATATCCATGAAATTTCTGACTTCTTTCCCCTTTATCACTACTTGATACCTATATTTGCCAAAGATTTTGTAAATCAAAGGTGGTGTGGTATAAATCTCCAGATCTTTGAGTTGATACTTTTCCTGCAAATAGAGTAATTCCTTGTGAAGCTGATCTACTTTTGTAAAAAGCTTTTCCTCAATCTCATCCTTGTACAAGATCAAGCAAAGTTCTCCATAAGGAGGATAATTATGAGCCTGACGGAATTCATTTTCAACAGCATAAAAATCTGATTTTTGCATCTTGCAAGCCATTCTGATACTATAATGCTCAGGATTCATCGTTTGTACCAAAAAAGTCGGGCATTGATGCTTAACAAAAGCCTCATAGAGAAAATAAAAATTTTTCTCATTTGCATTAAAATCAGGGATATTTAAGCCAATATCTGCATTGAGAAAAATCAAAAGATCAAATTTCCATTTTTTGATCGGAGTGGTAAGCAAAGAAGTTCAAATAATTATTGGATTTTTTGATTGAGACTTGAGGTTATCGAGCTCTAAAGTCAGCTTTTCTATTTTTTTTTGAGATCTGACAGTTTCAGACTCGACAATGAGAGATTCAGCTCAAAACCTTTCCTTGAGCAACTGTGCAAGCTTCTGTGTTCCCATCCCAAATTCTTTGATCTTGGAACTGCCACACTGAGCACAGGTTTGTGGATAGAGATATTGTCTTTTACAAATATGACAAAGCCCCATCTTCTGCCCGCTTGGGAGAAGATAATAATTGATCGCAACCGAACAATTTTCACACTGAGGAATATGCCCACAGCTATGACAAATTGTCCCTCAAGTATGACCTTTTTTATTGATCAGGATTCAGATTTTTTTACCTGCTCTGAGATACTTTTCTACTCCTTTTTCAAACAACTCAGAAAAAATCTGATTCTCTTCCCTGAGCATATTTATCAGATAGATTTTTTTGTCTTGATGATTAAAAAGTTCGTAGTTCATAAGGTTCTTCTAAAATAATTCATATAAGTATAATAAAAACCTGACATCGAGGTCAGATTTTATTATTTTTTTACTTCAATCCTAGGTTTTGAGGCCAAAAGAATGGAGAACGAGAGCATCACTTCGTTTCACACATAATCTCTGAGATCAGCACTTTACCAGTACCTTGAGTAACTAGGGTAATCTTTCGATCCTCTTTGTATTGATGATCTGGCTGAATCGTATAGCTGAGCGTGTAGGAATATTGCCTAGATTTTTTGGCTTCATCGACACTATTGGCAACAAAAAAGAGATTATCTAAATTCAGATTTCCAACGAGGTTTCTACTGAAGATTCCAAGATTTTTTGCATTCCAATGATCCTTCCATGCCTTACTTCTCAATAACGGTCCAGCCACCAAAGCATTCATCGCATCAAACTCATTTGCAACTAAATGCTTATAGAACTGTTCTATCAAAGCTGTATCTCCACTACGATCAATGGTTGTTCATTCAGATTGAGTTCACGTTTGCCTTCAAGATACTGAAAGCGATGGATTTGCTCTCTGAACATTAGCTGATGCCTGGATAGCACTATCTCAACTAGCAACATCAGTTGTATCTATATCTCCTGTCAAAATATTAGTGATACCATTTTCTTGGAGATCTTCTCCTGTTGTATCTTGCTGAAAGTTTACGTCGATGACTTCTTGATTTGATAGCGTCTCGCTATATCCTTGCTTGTAAATAAAAGCCTTATACACCGCAAACAGACAGAATGCAAGCGCAAAAATAAACATTATTACAATCCACAAGGGAACTTTCTCTGGTTTTTGAGGTCTCGAGTCTGGCATTGGCGCAACACGAGGAGCTCTAGGGGTTCTAGATCTCTCCACTGCCCCCCAAGTATTTTGTTGTTCTGTCATAGCATAGTGCTTAACAAATAAAGGTATAAGAAGTATATTTTCTCATACAAATAGCATTTTTATAGCTACTTATCGGAGAAAATCAAGAGATTTTTATACTCAGAAACTCTATTATAGAAAATTCAAGTCTATTATAAACCTGACTTCTCCTTGACATAAACAAAGGAAACCATAGACTAAAAGCGATTTTTATTCATAAGGGAGATAAAGAATAATGCAAATCAGCCAGCAACTAAACATAAAATGAGAGCGTGTATTGATACTCGGAAACTGGAGCTATAAAAATATGGGAGATGAGATTATTTTGCTCGGAACTATTCGCCTCTTACAACAACAAGGTAAAAAAATTCTAATTTCTGCCTATGATCCAGAATGGTTGAAAAGCTTTTTTTCTCAGTTTCCTGATATGCAGGATATCACCTATCTTCATGAATTTCCCAAGGGAATAAGATCAGGATTTCACTATTTTTTTTCTCCTTGTATCAAAGAAATTATCCAATACAGACAAGTTGATACAGTAATTATCTGAGGTGGAGAAATCCTAACAGAAGAAAGCAAAAATGCTTATCGATATTGGAACCTTGCACTACTCCCTCTCATTGATAAATTAGGGAAAATCAATCTCTATCTGATGGGAGGAATCCAAGCACCAAAAAAATCACTCAACTGCAAACTCTTTGGATGGTTGCTCAAGTACACAAAAGCAGTTTATGCTCGTGATGAGGAGTCTGTGCAAGCACTAGAAAAGCTTGGATATAAAGGCGCTGAATTCTTTATGGATACGAGTCGATTTGCCTACGATCGAACAACTATTGAAAAAGAGAGTCCATCAGATAAGAAAGTCGCCCTCATCAATTTAAATAAAAATGGTGAAAAATTTTATCCAAACCTTGTTGCTGAATGCAAATCTCTTCTCCAAGAGGGCTATGAGCTTGCTTATGTTCCTGTGAGCAAATGAGAGTCCCCTGTTTACAACGATCCTCAATATCAAACGCAACTTGAAAAAGATCTTAATATAACCATGGAGAGCATCGATTGGGAAAAAAACTTTAGTACATTTCTACAGAAGGTAAAAGGAGCTGATATTATCATCACGGGAAGATTACACCTCTTTTTGATTGCCTCCTATCTTTGAGTAAAGACAAAGGTTTTCCCCTATCAAAAAAAGATTCTAAAGATGACCTCTATTCTAGAGAGACTCGGAATACTGAAATAGAAAAAACTACGAGTTCCTCTATCTAAGAAAGAATATCAAAAAAGAAAAATCTGATTTAGTTTTTCTTTTTTGCTTTTTTTATCAATTTTGAGTATAATAGGAGAGAATTTTATTTATTGAAAAAATCTGATGCTTGCAAATATCCCTGAGCCAAAGCTTGGTTTGCAATATGCTAGCAATAATGACTTCTTTCCAGAGGGCATTGATTTTTTGCAAAGAATCAGATTTATATCGATGCTTAGCGTTGATATGTACGTCAAATATTCTTTCCAAAAAGTCAATCGATCAAATATTATTCAATGAGCAGAAATTGATACTTATGATAATGATCATATGGTAAATGATACCTTTTTTATTCATAAGATTAAGCTTCCAGAAGCAACCTTTCTTACTCGTGCTTTGGTCTATATCCAGCTCAGTCACAACAAGGCAATGACGCTCAAGGAGATGGCATCATTTTCTCGTTCTGTCCCTATGGTATCTTTGTTTATTTTTACGATATTGTTTTTCCTTATCCCAGGAGTGATAGGAAAAATTCTGCAAGGGATATCTCTCATTGCGATTCTGATTTTTGTACTCTTTTTTGCTTATAAATTTCTTAATTATTTTTATCAAACTTCGAGAAATAAAACAACATCTTTTGAGGATCATAGAGTTACCTATCTTAATCCTCGTGATCTTTCGCTCTTTACGCCTCAGGTTAAAGAAAAGATTGAGCAACTACATGCAGTTGGGGTAACGGATATTGCAATCGATAGGAATATGCTTTACCTTAAGCAGGATCTTCTTGATAATAAAGACACAACGCTTATTTGAGAGCTTTTTGGTGTTCGTAAGATTCTTGATGAACCGCAGAAAAAAATAATTATGGATCAGATGATTGACCTTTTGAGTGATCAGACTTTTTTAGCTCTTTTTACAGAACAAAAAAATGCTGACTAAACAATGGCGATCAGACCTTAAGTCTACGATATCTTCAAAAAGTCAAGAGCTAATCTCTCGTTGAGAGGCAACTTTTTCTATAGACAAAAGACAGGAATTTGACCAACTTCAATCTCAGATTTCTACGCTTTCTCCTTCAGCAAAAACCAGTTTAAAAACTTTAGTATCCAATTCAAAATTACAATCTAAAGTCCATCTTCCTCAGAGAGATCAATTATTGGCTGAGATTACGGCTTATTCTTATCTTTCTCCAGAGCAAAGACCATATCAAGTATGAGATTTCTATCTTGAGCCTGCTTATAATTCTATTTTTCACTGTATTTACCTCAACCATCAGGAAAAAATTTGCATTATTGCCTATAGAGGAACTGATTTTAAAAATAAATCAGATCTTATTTCTGATGCTCAGATCATTCTCTGAGTCAATGCAATTGATCCAAGGGTGACAGGAAGTTTGACGCTCTTTGATCAGCTCAGAAAAACCCATGGAAACTATCAAAAATGGATTTGTGGACATTCTTTAGGAGGGACACTGTGTTATATTGTAGCAAAACATAGAGAGGTAGATTATTGTTGTACGTTTAATCCTGGTTCAGCTCCCAATAAAATCTTTATCCTAATGCTCAAAGACACCCTTCTTAAAGCTTCTCGAACCACCAAAATTCATACTTATAAGATCTTATGAGATCCTGTTTCGCTCTTTAGTTATGTGGGGGAGACGATGAGCTTTTTTGTGCCGAGTATGAGTGTGATGAAGTTGCATAGTATGGATAATTTTTTTTCTCTTTCGTCTTAGAAATAAAAAAACATTTACCCTTGACTTTTATCATAAAATATCTATTATCTTGTTATATAAACAAAAAAATAATTACCCAACAGACCAATGTACTCAAAGTCTGACTCAAAAAAAGAGGTTAATAGGAGTACTCTATTAAAATGAAGACAAAATTATTGTTTATCTTGATGCTATTAGTATCATGGAATGCTACTTTAGCTTCTCAGAATACGGATTCTTTGATAGACAAAGCAGTATGGACTTTTGCACAGCACTGGGATAACACACCAGGAAATGATGGAAATAAACTCCGTGCTATCTTAACACGAAAACCAGTCCAAATCCAAGATTCTATAGCGATGGTTTGTGATCGTGAGCTTGGTTTTTTTGTCATAAAGGAACGCTATTATCATCGTTGCATTTTTTATGATGAAATAAATAATCAGTTCAAAGAAACGGTTGACCAACACTACCGACAAGGGGGAATACCTAGAAATGTTTTAGTAGTCACCATAATATTAACTATTGTAGTAATGTATGGTTTTCTATTATTAACTTATGTTTTAGCATGGCAGTCATCTATTCTATCCTGGATATTCTGGATCTTAAATGCAACTATAGTAGTATTTCTCAACTATTATCTGGGAACAACCTTTGTGATAGGTTCTTTGATTTATATATTTAAATACAAAATCAAATATTTTGTTGGAGGACTCTTCCCAAAGAAAAGAAAGGATAATATAAAAAGAAACGGGTAGAAAAACAATTATTTAAACTTTTAATGCCAATCTTTGTTACTAGTTGTTTACTAGAAAATTAGATTGGCATTTTTTTTATTTTCTACCAAAATGACTTGATTTTTTATTTGTTTTACTTAAAATTTTCGATGTCAAATTAAGCTCTTCAATGAAGAAAATAGAGCGAGAAGATTGAATATATTGAAACCTTAAATCAGTGCAAACTTAAATGGAAGATTGGCCGAGCGGTCGAAGGCGCATGTTTGGAGTACATGTATACGGGCAACCGTATCTAGGGTTCGAATCCCTAATCTTCCGAACGCAAAAACACCGTGCGAAATCAGATTTCGTTTTTTTTATTTTTTAGAATATTTAAAATGTGGAAAAAGATCATACCAATAAGTCTTTTGATCCTCATTTCAGTCTCTGGCTTATCCCTGAGTTTTTGGTATAATAATCCCACTATTGTTGAGCTTTCTTCTGGAAGTGAACTCCTCTTTTTTTCTGGAGGAAACACTACAAAAAACCTCCAAGATGAAAAAAAATGTAAGTATGCAATTAATGGTAGTTATTTTGGTAAAGATGATCTGTGATATTTCCCTGCAGGAGAGCGATTTACGGCAACGGGAAGCCTTAACTACAAAAAAATAGAAAATTCTGATCCCAATCTGGGAGAAACGCTCATCTTTGATGAAAAACAAGGAAGAGTTCAGCTTTTTGTAGCTGATGGAGAAGTCATTATGACGGGAGCGTTAGTCTTCAATGCATGACCACGACTCATCAAATGATGAAAGAAAAATAACGAGCTTACTCAGTCGATTTCTCATCGAAACACTCCTCACTCAAGGACCCTTGTAGCTCAAAAATGAACAAAAAGCCTTATCGTTGTTTTCAGAAATAATCTTACTCTAGATGAAGTTGCTGATGAGCTTGTTAAACTTGATATCCAAAATGCAGTCAATCTTGATGGAGGACCTTCTACCTCAATAAGCAGCTCAGATCGAAGAGTTTTAAACTTTAATGAACAAGAAAAACTTCCAATACTTTTTTGTATAAAATAAAAACACTTGTTTTTGCCTAGGAAAACTATAGATTAATAGAAAATATTACGTAAAACAATAAAAGAAATCTGACTTTTAAGACTATTTATCATACTATGGATAAGATTAGAAATTTTTGTATCATCGCACATATTGATCATGGAAAATCAACTCTTGCGGATAGGATGCTTGAAATTACAGAAACGGTAAGAAAGCTCAATCATTCTCAGGTTTTGGATCGTATGGATATTGAACAAGAAAGGGGAATTACTATTAAGTTAACTCCTGCTAGAATGCAGCGAAAAGGATATGAACTCAATCTGATAGATACTCCTTGACACGTAGATTTTCAATATGAGGTTTCTCGCTCACTGGCTGCAGTAGAAGGTGCGATTTTGCTCGTAGATGCAAGCCAAGGGATTCAGGCTCAAACGTTGTCTACTCTCTATCAGGCTATTGATCAAGGTCTTGATATCATTCCTGTTCTGAATAAAATTGATCTTCCTGCTGCGAATCCAGATAGAGTTGCTGGAGAGATTGAGAATATGATAGGGTTGGATAAGTCAGAAATTATTTGTGTCTCTGGGAAGACCTGAGAAAATGTAGATAAGGTACTCGATGCTATCATAGAAAGATTTCTATCTCCTGCAGAATTTAAATCAAAAAATCCAAAAAAGTTTCAAATTGACCAATAGTTTTCAACCAAAAAAAGACTGACCTCAATCTGAGATCAGTTTTTTCTATTTTTTTTCATTACAACTATTAGCATATTAACTAGCCTATCACAAGAGATCTTGTATCTCCTGAAGTCATTGTTCAGATATCTTATAAGATTTCCCACCCAAAGTAATTTCTATCGGACCTTGATGAACTTTGATAATTGCGATAAGTTTTTTAATTTGATCAAGAGATTCTGGCAAATCTCGAGAAAGTTTCTCCTCTCAAGAAGCTCATTCTTGATCTTCTAGAACCTCCTGCTCTGAAGAAGTATCTAAATCTAATTCTCAGTCTTCCTCTTCTTCTGACATAGTTTCATTCTCTTGAACAAAAGCATCTTCATTCTCGATTATTTCTTCTTCATAATCAGAAGGCAAAACTTCATCCAAAAGCTCGACTGGGTTTTCTTCAAAATCATCAGAAGGAATCTCAATATTTTGTTTTTTCTCTACGACTGGAGTCTGAATTTCTGCCTTTATTCTTTCAAGTTCTTGCTTTTTGATATCTCCATATCTCTCTTTCTTGGCTCTTACAACAGTTCGCTCTGGATCAAACCTTCCCCCTGCCAATTTTTTGAGCTTCTCATATGAAGTTTTAACAAGCTTATCAATATAGATTCTACCATTACTTTTACTTCCATAAAGAATGATAAGATCAAACTTCTGGAAATTGAGTACATCTTTGGTAAAAAATTCCCAATCTCCTGAAATATCTTCAATCTTAATAAAAAATCCTTTTTTCTTTGCTCTCTGGATTTCTTTAATATATCCAATCACAATAAATTTTGGGAAAGATTCTGCTTCTTTAACCTGATTGAGAAAAGATCCTTTTTTGATATGAAGGTAGAAACCATCGAGAGGATTCCCTGAAAGAAAAGATTTTAAAACATCCTGCTCCATCATCAACCTCTCCATAGGAGTCGAAGGTTCATCAATGGCTTTAAGCTGGATAGTAGTATCCAATCCCACAGGTCAAAAGAGTCAAAAATCAGCATTAGAGATATTTTTACTCCAATCGATCATTACCTGGATATTTTCCAGAAGCATTTTTCTATCTCAAAAACCATCCAAAGCTCCTGCCTTGATTAAGCTTTCAAGCGATTTTTTATTGACAATACTTGAACATCTTTTGAGAAAATCTTCAAGTGATGAGAATTTCCCATTTTGGACCCTTTCTTGCTGAATCGTTTCTCAGATTTCAGATCCTACCCCCTTTACTGAAAAGAATCAAAGTCTGACATCTTCATCGATCGCAGCCACATGATTGAAGGATTCGTTGATATGAGGAGGAAGTACTCTAATTCCAGAATTTTGGATCTCTGAAATATAAAAACTCTGTGTATCGATATCTTCCTCTACCGATCTGATAAGTGCCGCACTAAACTCTAGAGGGAAATGCGCCTTGAGATAAGCTGTTTGATAAGCAATCATCGCATAACACACTGAATGCGACTTATTGAAAGAGTATGAAGCAGCAGGCTCAATCATTTTTTCATAAATCGAAGTTGTTGTCTCTGGTTTATAGCCTCTAAAAGTTTGTCCTCTCTGAACAAACTCTTTTTTAAGTTGTTCTATCACTTCTTTTTTCTTTTTCCCGATTCCTCTTCTGAGCATATCTGCCTCACCAAGCGAAAATCCTGCCATTGCTTGTACTAGGAACATGAGCTGTTCCTGATAAATAGCAATTCCATAAGTCAAAGACATAATAGGACTAAGATCCTGAATCAGTTTTTGATTTTCTTCTTCTGCGACTTCAGCACTATATTTTCTAGTCAGTTCAGCTCTAAGCTCATCTGTCATATAAGTTACTGGTTCGCGGCCTTGTTTTCTCTCAATATATCTCGGGATAAATTCCATTGGTCCAGGACGATAAAGTGCATTCATCGCTACCAGGTCATTGATAGAGTTTGGTTCGAGCTGAATAAGGAACTTTCTCATCCCTTGCGATTCGAACTGGAAAATCCCTGTTGTCTCACCTGCCTTGAAAATCGCATCATAGGTAAACTCATCCGTAATATCAGGCTGGAATGAAGTTGTCTTGAGAAAATGTACAAACATCTCAGGCAGTTCTTTCCCCGCCTTTTCATATCTGTTCTTAATAATTTTGATACAGTTTTTGATGATAGAGAGATTTCTCAATCCAAGAAAATCCATCTTCAAAAGACCAATCTGTTCTAGTGTCGGTCCATCATACTGACTAACAAGCGTATGATCATTTTCCTTTGCATATTGCACTGCTGAATAGGTTGAAACAGCTTCTGGAGCGATAATAATTCCACAAGCATGCACCCCCAACTGTCTAATATTTCCCTCAAGTGACATTGCGTAATCGAATGCCTGTTTTACTTTTTCATCTGACTCATAAATATTTTGCACTTCCTCATACTCTGGAGCGGAATCTTTGATCAGATTTTTTAGACTTACTTTTTCAGGAATGAGATTAGAAACCTGATTTGACCTTTCGAAAGGCACTCCTACCGCACGTGCAGCATCTTTGAAAGCTGCTTTAGATGCCATTTTCATAAAAGTACCTATCGAACATACTTTTTCCTCTCCATATTTTTGTGTACAATAATTTATCACATTTTGTCTCTGAGTATCTTCAAAATCGATATCGAAATCGGGCATTGAAATTCTTGCTGGATTGAGAAATCTCTCAAAAAGTAGATCAAAGGGCATAGGATCCACATCCGTAATCTCGATCGCCCAAGCAAGCAAACTTCCTGCTCCAGAACCTCTTCCTGGCCCTACTACAATCATTTGTCTCTTGGCCCATCTCACATAATCTGATACAATCAAAAAGTATGAATTAAATCCCATTTCTCTGATTACCTTGAGTTCATACTCGAGTCTGTCAATATAATCTGCAAGTGAATATTTGGAAGTTTTGAGAGGAAATATCTCACGAGATTTATCAATAAGCTCTTGTTTAAAAGGAGTATAGGTTTCGTGAGTAAAGCGCTTTAAATCATCAGGAGAGGTCTCTGGTACCGACTTTTCTAATTGTCCTTTATCTGAGGTTTTGACAAGCTTGATCAAAGTTTCTTCATCTCGCCCCAACCCCAATCTAAAATCCAATCCCTTGTATGAGAGATAGCGAAGCTCAAATTCGTGAATATTCATAGTTGCCATCAAAGCATAAAAAGGGATAAAAAAGTCAGATTTAAGATTTTATTGATACTCTTCTCTATGGTCATTTAGTGAGTATCGGTTTTCTCTTTAAGAATAGGGATTTGATACAAGATTTCAAGCTGAGCAGATGAGAAAATCTCACTTGCATTTTTTTTTCAAATCCATAGGTTTAAGGCAGATTTTTATTGTTATTGTGGAGAGATGAAATTGGGATTTCAAAAGGTAAAGACTGAGCATCACATCCTTCCTGAATTTCACGACTTTCTTCGTAGGATTGAGCAAAATCCTGAAATTGTCCGTATCATCCCAGGGAGAATCCACAGACAACAGAAAGCCTCCTCTGAGCTTCGTTTCACGATTTCATATCCGACAGTTACTGGATTTAAAGCAAAAATGTCTAAGGGGTCAACATCTCAGGAACTGTTTGTAATTACTCGTGATGGAACTGGAGAGCTTGTTGCTGAGTGGCTTTTACAGCAGCGAAAACTCAACATTCACTAAATTTTTCTTTATTTGCTAAACTGGCGATTGTGCAGATCTTATGACTTTTAACAGTACTGTTCATAATAACGCTTTTTCGAACGCGATTTTTTCGTCAGATTTTTTCTCGTTTTTCTAATACCTCTATTTCAAAAACACAACAATTGATTTTCTCTGGATGCTTAGTAGGAGCCTTAGCTGGGTATGAGCGACTTTTTAGGCATATGGGACGAATAAGTATTAAAGACTCGGTCGGCGGGACAAGTGGTTTATTTTTTTGGCTATGGTGTGTGGGGATACTTATCATTCTTCGAATAGCTCGAAGCTTGATAAAAAGGAATAAAATCTGACTTAACAATTGGATATGAATCAGCATTCTGGCAATATTGATTCGATCTACCAGTAAGATCAGCTTTTGAGAGTCTTTAGGATCTGTTTTTATACTTATTCCCTATTACTTAGTCCTTGCCTATACTGAAGAACTATTAAAATTTTCGCTCGCTCAATATGAAGAAAACACTGAAAATCAAACAAGCATATCACAGCTCTTGGCACTTAGCTTGTCTGTTGCATTCGCTTTTGCTTTGATAGAAAATGGTTTAGCTCTCATATTGATGCTATTAGGAGGAAATGAAGTTTCATCAGGATTTTTGATCGGAAGGGGGCTGGTTGCAACGATGGTACATTTATTAGCGACAGGAGGAATTGCGTTAATACTTTTAAAGTTAAGAAAGGTCAGTCGATATCTATCTTATCCTCTCGCTTTAGGTGTAGGATTTCTTATTCATAGCATTTACAACCTAGGGCATGCATTTGGAATAGGAGCTATCAGCTTTGTTATTGCAGTTTGAGGATTTTTTGGATTAAGTTATCTACTCTATCATTTGGATGAGCTCTATTTGGATGGAGAAGATAAAAATTAGTGGCGGATTTTGAATTATAATGAATCTTCTAATAAATCTCTTGAAAATAAAAGGAACCTTTTTACATTTTTGACATGATTAGTATAATAATTGCTTTTTTTACCCTCCTCTATCTTTTTTTCTTTCAAGGACTTTGATTGGAGAAATATGGACTTATTGAAAAAGTTTGCCACTATGATCAATTTGTATGGGATGATCCATTTTATTAGAAAGAACCGTTTTAAGGAAATCCTATCGAGAAGCAAAAATAATATCTCTACTTCGTAGAGCTCAAGTAGATATAAAAAGGCTCGAGATTTCATATTTTTTTTGCTTAGTCAAATACTTTATTTAGACGCAGAAATAGACTTACCTATGCAAAAATAATTTAAAAAATAAGAGTACTTCCTAAGTATAATACAACAACATCTTATGTTTGTGTAATTATTTAGAAGAGTTAAGTTATACTTAACTATCTCTATTTGATTTTTTATGATATAATGACCTATTAACAAATTAAAGGTTATTAGCTACAAAAAAAGCAAGAAACAGGAATTTGAAAAAAATGGAGAATCGAGCTATATGGGCTGAATTTACTCCTAATAAGTTAGCTAATTAGCTTCTTTAAAAAAGCCCTCTCAAGTGAGAGAACTTAGAAAGTATGACTTTACCCTTTCTTTTTTCCTGTAATAAGTTCAGAGTAAGGTAAGGTTTCAATCCAGTCGCAAAACATTTGCCAATCTGGTAAGAGATGATTCCTCCTTTGCTTGTAAATGGTTTTGAGCTGACGATAGTTAGTCGTCATTCTTGCGGTAAGCTCCAATCAAGCAGGTGCATTATACAAAAGCTTTAACTTATTCTCCTTTGTCGGATTCTCGTTATATGCCTCTTGGAGTTCCTTCATGTGCTCCCTCGTCTGCTGGGAGACATACTCATTGAAAACGGAATCAAAATCCATCTTAGTCAATCTATGCATCGTAGACTGACTAGAGATAAAATCTAAAAAGTGATATCTCTCAGCTTCTACCCAAGCTTTATTTGAAAAGGTTAGGTCAAACTGGGCAATCATTCCTGTAAGGAACTGATCATGACCGCTCCCAGCAGGAGTATGAGCAAGTTGAATCGCTCTTTTACCAGGGAATTCAGGAGTATCTCTAATCTCTTCCTTTATATTTTCTGGTGTTTCTAGCCTCATTGGATAACCTGAAGCTATGATGGAATCTTCTATTCCGTGCGTTGTTACATTACTTATTCTTGGCATTGTGAAGAAGGGGATTCAATTAAAAAATCACGAGAATATATAACATTTTTCTTATATCTTTTTAAACAAAGTTTGCAAGAAATAAAAAATCTAATCTTATTTCTCTATCTTCTCAATTCCTCGAAGATAGAGAATACACCCCTTATTGCTAGACTTTTCTCCATCTGCAAGGTAGCTAGTCCTTCTGAATTATTTCTTGATGATATAAACATCCTAAAAAGGACATAGCATACCAACTCGAAGCACTCGATTATTTAAGCGTTTTTTTAATTTCTTTTTTTATCTACAGAAATTGTGACCGTTTCTTATATTCTGTAGAGCCTGTTTCTTCATCTATCTCAACCTTTCAAGTAAGTTCTCTGACAATAGTGTTGTAAAAAAGAGGATACTTCCTTTCACCACAGCACTTTCATATAGCTCAGATAGTACTGTGTAAGCCCTCGTTAATTTTTTTGCTATAGGCTTGCAACACTCAGTATTGAACATACAAAAAAGCCTATTTCTACAAAGAAATAGGCTAGCATAATGACTTCTTCAAATTGCCCTGACCCGGAGTCGAACCGGGGTTACAATCTTCGCAGGATTGTGTCCTATCCACTGAACGACCAGAGCGGCATTTCCACTATATTGAAAGCCTTAAAAAAAACAAGAGAAAAAAAGTCTGATTTTTTTTGTATTTATTTTTATTTCGATTATAATTAGGTGTAATTTATTTTTATTAGTATTTATACAAATGAAAAAACATCTTGCTTTAGCGGCTTTGATCTCGCTTGCTACCTCAACAGCAACATATGCTGCCACCCCTGTACTCAATCTAGATAATGCATTGAGAGGGAAAAATCTCACTTTTGGCTATACCGAAACACAGAATGTAACTGTTAAGGGATTTCAAAATGGATCTGGAGATTCTAAAACAAAAGATTTCCTTATTGCTTCACCTTTACTCAAAGACTCTGTAGATGCGGATGTAGAAAGTTATTCTATTATAGTAGCGAAGAATCCAATTTCTTCTTATACTCAAGGGTCTGAAAAATTGAATAAAGCAGACTTTAATGAAACTACACACGCTCTTTCTGCGGATGACAAAGCGACATCAGAAGTCAGCCTTAAACTTAATTCTTCAAATTTCGAAGAAAACACCAATTACTACGGTGTAATTGTTCCAACAGACGACAACTTTCAAGAAGGAAGTCATTCAAAGGAATTCTGTTTCAATTTTACTGATGAAAAGTATGCAGAAGGTGATGCTTGTAAGACTTTTGGGGTAACTGATGATAGTGCTTCAGAAAATTCTGCTGCTGAGACTGAAGAAGAACATGGAGCAGCTGGAGCAGATATGAGACTTGCAAATATTTCTCACACAGTAACAGAAGGAAATAAAGTTGTACTTACTTGGAAGGCACTTTCCGCATCTGCAAATGTCGAAATCCAGCTTTTTGATAAGGAACTTAATGAATTCAAAAAACTTGCAACAGTTCCTATGTCTCAAGAAAAGTTTGAATATCAAGCAAAGGAATCTGATCAAGAATTGATCTTCAACTTTATTCCTAGAGATGAAAAAGGAAAGGAAATTAGATACGAACTTAATGTAAGAACAGAATCTGAACCAAAAGCAGAAATCAAGGCGGTTCCAAAGGTTGGACCAGTAGAAGATATGATGCTTATCGTAGCAATCAGTGTGCTTGCTTATGCAGGATACAGACTTCTAGCAACAAATAAGGCAGAATAATAACTATAAAATAGACAAAAAAAACTGACCTCAATCTGAGATCAGTTTTTTATTTTTTTTGAGATTAAATTCTTGAGTCTGAATCAAAGTTGAGATCATAGTACATATCCCCATTATACTGGTTATTGAGCTGACTTTCAGTAACAATGTTACCCAACTTTGAAAGTCCTGTTAGAATCTTTCCCATATACACAAAGATTGATCTTGCCTCGTATCTCTCGGCTCCTTGAATATTCATAAATTTAAGTAAAGTCGGCGACATAAAAATTACCATAACTGTCAAAAACAAACCCCAAATCATATGCCTAATTGAATCCCAGGCAGCCTTGATCTGTTTATCATCCCCCTTGGAAAAGATGAAAAAAAAGATCGCTCTAAAAAAAGAATACACACATCCTCCTAAAATAATAAGCATCAATCCTCCAAGGATATAGAGAATCATCTCTTCAAAACCTCAGATCTGATCTACTGTCATCATTGCACTTAAAAGAGAGAAAGAATAAAGAAATCTGATTCATTTTTTGGGAAACCCCAATATTCAAAGTAAAGAAAAAATCCTTGAACGGATTTTCCCAAAAATATAAGCTTAATTATTTTTCATTTTTTGGAAGAGCTTTTCTCTCTCTTTGTTCAAAGAACTTTTGGAAAAGAGCATCATTTGTTTGCTTGAAGAGAAGCTTTGCAACTCTTTCAGACATTTGAGAACCTTTTTCTACCCAAGCCTTAATAGTTTCTACATCAGCCTGCAAGATATGATTCAAAGGATCATATGAACCCAATACTTCCTTATATCCAAACTTAGCTGGTTTAGTATGCTCAGTCAAAACGATTCTAAAGAAAGGTCTCTTTGATCTTCCGTGTCTAGATAATCTAATAGTCAACATCCTAGAAGTGATAATAATAAATATAAAATATCCGTAAGGCAGTTAAAATTTCCTACGAAAATATAAAATCCGACAAATTACTTCAATTTTTCTTTAGAAGTATGTTCAGTATGCTTTTTGCAGTGTTTGCAGTACTTACTCTGAGCAAGCTTTGGAGTAGTTGCCTTATTGATATCAGTAAAATAATTTGTAGCTTTACAAACAGAACATACCATTGCAACCTTTACAACTCCACCCTTTTTCTTTGCGGCCATAATACCTTTTAGCAAAACAAAATAAAACACAGGCTTTCGCCCTATATGAATGACTTTTGAGATGATCTTTATTAAAGAAATTGGCACTAGGTAGACTCGAACCACCGACCTCGCCCTTATGAGAGGCGCGCTCTAACCTGCTGAGCTATAGTGCCATAATACTGCCAATCAGACCTCAAGTTCGGTGAGGGGGGGATTCGAACCCCCGAGACGATCTCTCGTCTGACTCGTTAGCAGTGAGCTGATTTCAACCACTCATCCACCTCACCAAGTGCAGTAGTATACTATATACTGAAATAGATTTGAATTTCAAGGAAAAAACAATAAAATATATCAGATTTCTTATTTTTGTTTATCCTTTCTCTATTATAGAGGCTTCTGATTTTGAGAAAACGGGATAAGAAATAAAAAAAATCAGATTTTTACCTTATTTATCGTAAGATGACAGAACTACTCGGAGGGATTGATGATATGTGATGAGTGAGAAAAGATATCAATCAGGTAGGAGAAGAAGCCGTTGCTCAGGCTCAAGAGCAGGCTCGTCAAGCAAAACAAATCTCCCAACAAATCAAAAAAGACAAAGCAATCAACCTCCAATTTGCAAAATTTTTGAGTTTTCTCCTCGCAGAGATCAAAAGTGAGGAGATTATCAAAGAAGTATACAACACATTCTACAAAACAATCAATCCAACCAACAATATTACCTACCTCAGAAAAGATGCCAATACCATGGTAATGGCTGGTTTTTTTGTGCCATTCTTTTTGCAGGATGCTCAGAGATTTGGGATTATGCCAGCATATAGTAGACTGCAACCTGAGAGTGCTCAAACCCTCAGATGATACGTGGATTATTTAGGAAGACTATCTGCTACCTACCACGACAACATCCCCATCAATCAGACCTCATTTATCAATCTAATTGTACTCATAGCCTCGCACTATCTGCATACATGAGGACTAGAAGACACCAGAGAAAGCGTAATTGCCATGATGTATGGAAACAGCCCTGAAGCACTAAGCAACAAATAAGAAAAAATATAAAAGAAAAAATATAAAAGAAAAAATATAAAAAAAGGAGAAAAGTCAGACTTTTCTCTTTTATTTTACTTCTTTTTTCAACACTCTCTTTGTTTTTGGAGTAGGCTTGTCTAATTTGCCATGCATTAGAAGTTTATGAATATCAATTCTTGTTGGAGATGCGTTACAAAATTCATCAATCGTTAGTACCAAAAGCCCTCTCATCCCCTGCATCAAACTTAGCAAATGAAAGCCCTGCTCTCCAACCTTTTGAAGATAGGATTTTTTTTGCTTAATCGAAATCTTCTTTTCTGGTGCAAAGAAATAAGCAAGATCACGAGGATAAGAATATGGTGATTTGGAATCTCTCTCAATAAGCTTGAGGAAATTTTCTGTATTTTGTTGATTGAGGAATACAAGATACTCACAAAAACAAGTCAGATTTTTTTCTATATTTTTAAGTTTGGGAAGCGTAAAATATTTGAGACATGCAAGAGCTTCTTCCTGGAGATAACCAGCAATTTCAAGCTTACTAATACTCTCTGCTATACGCTCTCAAACGATCGTTTTGGTCATTGGAAATTTGGTTTGAGATATAAAAGCACAAAATCTGACTAATTTCCCAGTTCGAGAATTTGAATCGATGCATTTAGGCGCAAAAACTCAAGCAATGCGGTATCGTGAGTTACCAAAACAATGGTATTCCCAAGCTTATTTGCTCTAATAAGAATCTCTGCGATCTGCATAGTGCTCTCATAGTCCAAATTTCCTGTAGGCTCATCTGCAATCATAAAATCAGGCGAATGAATCAAGGCTCTCGCAATAGAGACTTTTTGCTTTTCACCTCCACTAAGTCTCTTGATATCTAAAGTCTGGATAGAAGAAAGATCAATAATCGACTTTATAGCATCAAACTTAGTTTTGATCTGAGTAAGAGGAACACCTTCAAGCAAAAGCGGATAGATAATATTTTCCTGAGGGGTCATGGTATGAATCAACTCATAATCCTGAAACATTGTACCAATCTTTCTCCTATATCTCTGGATCTCTGCATCAGAAAATTCTGCCATATCTTCTAACTTATAAAAAACAGTCTTTTTAGGAGCTCTCAGCTGCCCAATAAGAAATTTTACCAAAGTAGACTTTCCTGAGCCAGACTTCCCTGTTACGACAAGAAAATCTCCCTTGTTGAGCTCAAGATTAAACTTATCAAAAAGCTTTCTCTTGCTATCAGGATAGGTTCGAGTTAGGTCTTTGATACTAATAAGAGGAATACGGGTATTTTCAGTTTTCATGAGAAAAGTACTATAGAAATATAAAGTTTTACTATCAGTTCTAGTATACTCACAGGACAAGAAAAACACAAAAAAATCTGGCTATTCTCTTCTTTGTCTCCTTGACAAAAAATATTTTTATTGGTTTTATTATTTTAATAGACTCTAAAAAAGCAGTAATCAACTTCTATCAACGAGGGGATGTTTACTGTCACAATAGCCTTTCAATCCCCAATATTGATAAATAGCAAAAAACTCTGAATTAAATCAGAGTTTTTATTTACTAGCGTTATTTTTTATCATATTTCACAACCTCTCATTCCATGTCATATAATCTAATTTGAACATCAAATGATGGAGCAGTATTTCGTTCTGCATCCTTAAATTTAGGTCCAATATATCCAATGGTAGGATGGCATGTAACAGGCCATTTAGAGCATTTTTCACCCTTGTTAGAACCTATTCATAACATAAGATTTGAAGAACGCTGGTTTTCATCGAATTTATTAAAATGAATTCCACAGTTTTGACTATTCAATGGTGCAACTAGAGAAATAGTATTTATACTGTTATGATAATAAGGTCATTGTTCTTTTAACTCCACTTTATCTTTTGTTACATCAAATCCTGCATTTTCATTCAATACAAACCTACATTCAATCTTAGAAATATCATTTGGTATTACTTTATATTTCTTCCTAAGACTCTCCAATGTCTCAATATCTTGCTTCTGTTCTCCTCTTTTTATCTCTGTTTCATTAAATCGCTCATCCTTACCAGGATATTTAATTTTACCAACAGGCATATTTGTATTTTCAATAACGACCTCTCCTGTTGTAAAATCAGTCCAGCTCTGTCCTCCTTGTAAATTCAATCCCATCCAAAAACCATTCACATCCACTGAAGTTGCATCTTCATATGGCCCTCAGTTCATTCAAAAAGTTATTCTTCTAGTAGAGATCTTATCTGTTTTTTTCACCTTCCACTGGAAATCGTATCAGGAAATATCTCCTGTAAATATAAAGGATCATGTCGTACATGCGGATAATCGTTTCTCTTGAACTCACACATTCAGATGGATAAAATTTTCATCTGATTTGGTACAAACTTCTTGTGGGAAAGGAGCACTAATCTTACTGTTTTTAAGTGTTATTTTTAATGTCTTGTCTTTACAAGTATTCCCATCTTTATATTGTCATACCTTACACTGTGCCTCCTTCCTTACACAATTGCTATTTTTCAACTCATATCCAGTATTACATACAGCTTGACATTTTTGATTTGGTTTTATTGTTTTTACAAGCGTTATTTCTTTATTACCTTTAAATCACGTCTTCTGTTCTTGGGAAATAGAAGCATTAGCAGGGATTTTACCTGTACATTGAGGAGACTTTGATAATGTACATTGTTTAGGAGTACCTCAATATCTTCATTTACACTCCCAAGTATAGTGTGTATCTGTTTCTTTTTGAGTTCCTTCGGTAACACTTCCTATTGAACATGTGTTTTTGAAAGAAGAGCAGACTCCATTTTTAGGCTCCTTACAAGATTTAACTCAGTTTTCCACTACTAAATTATATCCTGTTTTACATTTGTACTGACATGTTGTAGTTGGGTTTTCTCAATTTCATATGAGTGTATTTCTTTTATTATCTCTTCCTACGATTCCTTCTTGTGTTGAGACTAAGGTAGCATTTGTTACATTATCTCAAGGCTCACATGAAAATGGGATTTTTAAACACTTTGGTTCTCCATCATTATTATCATAATAATATCCTGTTTTACACTCAAAATCACACTTTGGAGTATCCCAACTATTCTTTTGAGAATTTCGTGTTGCTGTAACTGTTGCATCCTTCCAAGTGGCATTGCTCGGAAGTGTTCAAGTTTTATCACAAGAGACTTGTTTAGTACTTGACATACAAGCTGTTTTGGCTTCATTTAACTTAAAACCTTCATTACACTTTAGAGTACATTTTGAAGGAGTTGTATAAGTTCTATTGTTTGCATCTCGTGTAACAGAAACATTTTCATTTGTAAATGATCCATTAGCTTTATTTATGCCTTTATCATCACAAGGGACTGTTTTCTGATTTGGCAGACACTTTCGTCCTTGTGCGGTAGTTCCATTAGTTTGTCCTTCATCTTCCAGGTGCTGATTTGCTCCACATTGCATAGGTTTGATCTGAAGATTTGCCTCACAGACTACAGCATTTCCTTCAGGAGTCTTACATCTCCAAGTCTTGCTTAGGTTTTTAGGAGCACAAAGTGGATCTTTGTCTCGAAAACAAATAGTAAAATCATACGTAAAACCTCTATCTGCATAAGATCATATTCCTGTAGGAGTTGTCCTCTGCTCTTCACTTCGAAAAGACTTATCTCCTTCAAAAGTTCCTTGAGCACAAAAATCTGAATTTTCAGCTCCTTTCCACCTGCTATCTGTATAATGATACTTGTCAGCATTTCTTCAACACTTTGGAGTCTTGAGGGCTTCTTCTACATCCCTTTCAATACCTCTACACTTCAATGAAATAGCACCCTTTTCTGTTGATTTAAGCTGAAGACAGTTATCTTGAGTAATGAGTGATCACGGTTTATCCAAATTCGGTGTCTGTCCTACTTTAATCCCTCAGTTGACAGTAAGCCCTACATTTGGCGTATTCCTTTTATTCGTGTTGATAATCATACCATTATTTCCAGAAATAAGGGTTGTAAATTCTTGTATAGATTTGAGAGATTCTGTCGTTCCATTGAACACAAATGATCCCTGGCCAGAAACTATTGCCTTATTTCCTATCGCCATAGTATTATTAGTTGTAATATTTACCTGATTGGTTGAGAGTACTATATTCCCTGAACCTTTAATATTTGTTCCATTTGCAGACTGAACAATATTATTACTTCAAGTGAAAGTAACATCTGAAGATCCAAGTACAGTATCCCCCTCTCCTTCTTCTCCTTTTATGCTATTAGAAGCTCCAATAATAGAGGTTTTTGCATTCAGAGTATTACTCTTTCCTCACAAAATAAATGACTCTGATTCTGTGATAGAATTTTCCTGTCCTCAAATAGAGAGCGTTCATTGCCCCTTAACTGTATTTGTAGTCCCCTTTGCTTCTTTGGTGGCTACTAATTCGTTATCATCCATCTTCCAAGTCACATCCGTTTGAGAAGTTACCCCTGGCTTAGTTGGATTCTCTATCAATTTAAGCTCATTGAGTTCAAGATGGGTATTTTGTTTGACTTCACCCTGAAACTCAAGCGGATTGTTAACAAGCGCATTGTTAGCATTGGAGGCAAGTACGGTAATTGCAGCCAATCCCACAACAGAAATGACTGATAGTGTCAGAATTTTTGTTTTTGTTTTATTGATCATCATACAAAGCTTGTGATATAAAATCATTTTCAAGTATAAATGAAAAAAAAAATAATGCAAATTTTTGATAAGAAAATTACACCAACAAAAAAATAATCAAAACCGATGATTTGAAAGTATTATTTGATAATAAAAAAAGAACCAATAATCGGCTCTTTTTACTTAAGATAATTATCACTTTGCAAAAAGTCTGGCAATGTTTGATTAAGCTGATATTCTTTGGAAACTACCTTGTCTCCATACTTCCCCTCAACTGTCATCTTAAATGTTCCGTCAAAGAGAGGAGATCAATCCTTATTGGAAACATTAAGCTGCTTTCCATTTTTGGAATCGAGATTTGAGACAACATAATATCTATTGTCAGCTCCTTGTTGATAGTTTCCTGGCTTTGTGATAGAAGTTTCTCAATTATTATTTTCTTGTACATTTTCTTCTACAATAGAGTGCTTAAAATCAGATGCATTGTCCACAGTAGGAATGTGAGTTCGCCCTTGAATTTTATCGAGTTTAAAATTATCTACGACATGCCAAAATGTCGGTAAGGTAAGCGATTGTCCAGCTTTTAAAGTAGTCGAAATCTGATCTTTGAGTCCATCGATTTCTAGGGAGAACGAACGAGAAAGTCAGCATTCTTCTTTTTCATTTTTCTCCACAGGACAAGAAAAATTTGCTTTTATCAAACCATCTCCATTTCACTTAAAGTCAAAACCTGCCCTACTTTCTCCTATCAGCATAAATCATAATTCGCTTGCTGATTTTGCGAGAGCATTTGCCTGGTGATAGTGAGCGATTTCATTGCTATATTTGAGAAAATCTCTCATCATAATACTCACCAAAATCCCGAGTAAAGCTGACGCAAACAAGATAAAGATAGTAAAAATAAGAATATTTCCCTTAGGTTTCGGAAGATTGTGTGGCATTCTCATCTATAATTGAATAAAGGCTTTCCGTTTTCCCCTGTAGAGAAAAGAAAAACTGCAAAGGAAGTGAGATATTATTAGTCCATTTATTTGGATTATAGTAATGACTATAGAGTGTTCCTAAAATCCAAAAAGCTGGCTTTCAGTCTTGGGGTGTTTCAGAAGCAAGGTTTTTGTTAAGGTTTTTCTTAAGGTCCTCCTTTCAGATAAAAGGGATAATCTTAAACTGCATTTTACTAAGCTTAAAGTTTTTTCCATCTAGCAAAAGATGAGTTGTTTTTCAATCTTGGGTCGTGGTAAGCGAAAGTTGGCAAGGAGTCTCTTCTTTCTGGTTCTCCGTTTTGGGTTCAGATTTTTCTACCTGTTCATCAAATTCTTGATCTGTTAAACAAGTATTAATTGAAGAAATCTGATATTCGTCTCCATTATCTCCTTTAAGATAAAGGGTATCGACAACTCCATTGTTTGCGACAAGATCAGATGATTGATATTGCTCATAATCAATAGTCGTACTTTGTGCAAGATTATCCAAAACTTGAGAGAGAACAAGCGCTTCCTTTGCTATCTCCTTTTCCTGCTGAAGTCTAAAACTTACTTGAGAAATCGTCGTATAAGTTTTTATAATAATTCCTGCCAGCATTCAAAAAAGAATCACAACAATAAGAATCTCTGCTAAAGTAAATCAGTTTTTTTTCATCGTTTCAATCAATGATAAAGTTAATTCGTTGCTTGAGAAGGCTCTTCAACTTTGCTATCTTTGAGCCCTATAAATCATTCCAAAACAACCTCTCCTGTTGTTGCTCCTCTCTGATAAAGAGCATGAGATGAAATTTTGAGAAGCTTATTTGGAGAGAAGACTCCTCATTCAACCGTTGAAAACTCAACTCGTCTTGCAAAACCTTTGCTGACATCGGTACTAGCATCTTTTTCTTCAAGATAGCGATAATAAGATGGCAGATTCCTATCTCCTTTCTCAAGTACAACTCTAAACGCATCAAAATTAGAAGAAAAGTCTGACTGTTTTTTACTCTTTTCTAGTAAATAATAAGCATCCTTACTAAATCCCAATTTGTATACCTCTCAAGGAGTTCGAACAATCTCCTTATCATTATTTTCGTCATAACCTACGTAATTTCGAGGGTATCCTTGTTCAAGATTACTATCCCTATGATTATATGCAAGGTCTAGAGCCTCCTTTGCTAGCATGGTTGCTCTGGTTTGCATATTTACCGTATCAAAATAGCCAATACTATTGGTCAGCATTGTTAAAATAGCTAAAATCCCGACTCCGAAAACTACAATTACCACCAAAATTTCAATCATCGTAAAGCCCTTTTGTCTCATTTCTTCCTTGACATATAAAGCAAATTATTCTAACTATATCCTTTCTCTAGGTAAAAACAAGTCAAAAAACTTTGAAAATTAGGACTAAATCGTTATAGTCAATTCAGATTTATGACTCCCTTTTGTGAAAGTGAGAACTACTTCATAAAATTTTGGAGAGTCAATATCGATAAACACTTTGCATATATTTTTAGATTTTGTTGTATCAAAATATGTCACATCCAGATTTTCAGGTTAAGGTATCCGATATGCTCAAAGTAAAAGTAACAGATCAACTTAGCTTTGAAAATAAAATGCTTGAAGAAATTCCAAATCTAAGCGCAGAAGGAGTTTCAGGAGAAATTTCACTTCAATCAATAGGAAAGGACTCTATCTTTGCTACAATTGATGATTTGAGCTGCATGGTGAGTGAGATATGTGATCGTTGTGGAGCTGAATATCAGAGAGAGATTAATATTTCTGACTACACTGCCAAATATGTTCTCGATCTCACTGAAGATGAACAAAAAGAAGAAGAGGTAATGCAAATTGATAGTAAAAATGGAGTAATAGACCTTGGAGAGTTTGTTTACCATGCTATCAAGATGCAAGACCCCTTTGTTAAGTATTGCCCTAGCTGCGAAAAATATCTCGAGGAGAATCCTCAGGAAGACGAACTTGATGAATATGAATCATTTGTAGAATAAAAAAGTCTAAAGAATATTTCCTAACCAATAAAAAAGTCAGATTTTTTGACTTTTTTTGTTTTTGGAATATACTTTGAGAAAGTATTATGAATACTCTCTTAAAAAAACAATCTTTATTCTTAAACCTTCTCACTATGGTTATTAGCGAAGAAAATAAAACATCACTTTTAGAAGATTCTTTATCTTCTCAGCTTGAACAAGCGTCTTTGAACCAGCAGGCAAACTCTTTAGATAAAATGCCTGATCCAATCAATACAGAAACAACATCCCCACTTGATCCTGGAATTTTTGGAGCTGAAGAGATTCAAAAAGTAGAACAAGAAGCATACTCTGCTCAACAAGCACAAATTAATAAAGAAAATTCCCAATCAGATGAGCAACTCCCGTCTTCTTCTTTTGATTTTCTTAATGATTCTGATCTACCTCCCAATCCAGAAATACAAACCCAAGTTAAAAGTTATAATAGTTCTTTTTATTATTCTGTACTAGGAACAGTATTATGTAGTATTGTAGCTATTGGAAGTGGAGTTTTTAATCGATATCTACAAGAGAAATCACGCCCAAATACTGAATCTCCACACGAATATGTAGAAACTTTTTCTAATCATTACGATGAATATGGACAGATGCTTGGGATATTTGATATTGATACTTATAAGTCAACAGACCTGACTACAGATGGAAAAAATAAAATCAAAAATCTGATCTCTGCTCCAGGGCTAAACTACCCTCAAAAAAAAGACCTACTTCAAGAAACCGCTACTGACTTTGGTCAAAAAACTATTGAACTTAAAAAAGAGATTAAAACGATTACTGACCAGCTCAATAAAGATGTTTTCTTCCCTGAAGAACTCGTCACTATTTTAAAAGAAAACAACTCTGTCTCTTCTATTCAGAGAAGCCTACTCTCCCTAGAAGTGGTTAAATTTTCAAGTGCAATGAAGGTATTTTCTCTTATGGATGTATTCTTGACATCACTTTCAAATGAATTATCTATACCAAAATCAGAAATCAAACAAAGACTAAATGATCTCCTTTCTAGAGGAGAAAATGATGTAAAAAATTATCTCAACTACTGTTACAATAATCCCTATGAACCTGCGAATTGTAATATTATTGGAGATTTTGATACTTACTACCGTCTCAATAAAAATAAACAAAGCTTTGATAGTGTGTTCTTCAAAACAATGATGGATATGATCGATCGTAAATTAGAAAGTGCACAACTACCTTCCTTTTCAATCACATTTAATGATTTTGATAGTAAAAATGGAGATCTGTCATTTTCTGTAGAAGTCAATACTCTGAAAGAAGATGAATATGCACTGATCAAAGAAGGAATCAAGAATCCTCATATCTTTATTGTTTCTGAACTCATCAAACTCCTCAAACAATCAACCTTCATCCTTGGAAAGTCAATTGATATGAAAGAGATGCAAGTCTCCGAAAAGGAAGAAGAAATTGGCGGAGTAACCTACAAATACCATACCTCATCAAAATCCTTTACTCTACCTATTCAAAAGAACACCAAGAGAGAAATCTTTGATTATGTAGATAGTTATAAAACACTCCTTGATGAACAGGAACATACACAAGAAAATTCTTCAGAAACATTTTTTGATAAGATCCTAGACTTTAGTATAGATTCTATACCTGATACAGACGAACAAACATCAACTGGTTCCTTTCTAAACTCAGATCTTGTAGAATCACCGATACTGGAAGATAAACCATCTAACACTAAAAAATGACGCTTAAACAATATACAGACTTCTTGATCTCATTCTACATCAACACCTGAGAGCACATTATCAAAATCCAAGACTGGGGAAAGTACAACTAAACTTTCAACCTCAGCTGTCAATCAAGCCAGCGAGAGTTAATCTCACCTTTTATCTCTTCTTAACATAGATATGAACAATATATCATTCAATTTAGATTCTATTAAAGATAAGATCAACTCTTGGTTTTCTGAAGCAGTTGGAGGATGATCTCTCAATAAGAAATTTAAAATTATCTCTTTAGGCGTAAAAAAAGATACCTATGTCAAATCTCTAATTGCCCTTGGCATCTCTGGAATAGTTGCACTAGGACTAATAGGGTTTGCATTTTATCAAAATGGAAGCCTTAATTCTCGTCTTTCTGATTTGAATAATACAGAAAATTACAATTTACAGTCATTTAAGTCTGATACCTTGGTGGCTAGTGATGCTCCAGAACTTAGAACGCTTGACCAAATGGTTGATTACTACAACGCTTCTCTAGGCATCAAAAATAAAGTAAAAGCTGAATTAGATTTTAAAAGAAGTGTCTATTCAGATTTCTTGAGAAATCTACTCCTTCCTTCCCTCAATATTTGGAAAAACCCTTATACTGAACAGGTTGATTTAAGTCTACTTGGAAAAAAATACCTGGATAACAACCCCTATCAAGACGTAACCTTACTTCAACAATGGGGAGGAATCATTAGAGACAGTGGACAAAATATCTGAGTCAACGAAGTAGTTAATATGCAGATTGGAGAAATTGTTGAGGAAAAGGAAACTGGTTTTTTCCACATTCCTATTTCAATAGACTTTAAGTCGGACTCTAAGAGAGCGTTTTTGCTTTTGGTTGACAAGCTTTCTCAGACGTCAAATGTCAATAATATTGGACTGTTTAATGATTTTACATTCCATTTATTTGAAGTAATAAGAGACAAAAAACCTACAGAGCTTGCCACATTAGCTCAACAGTATAAGATCTCTCAAATCTCAGGAGACGACCAAAGAATATTCAACAACAAAGTAATTTCCCAACACTTATATGAATTTATCAAGGACAAAGATCAGACTTCTTCTCCATTATTGGACGCACAAGTAATTGATCAAGTCATTAGACATAGTGCATCATGTACTGCTAATGAGTCCCAAGAAAGTTGTTATTTCCGTTTTAGAGATAAATACAGGAGCATACCATCTCTTGCCTATACTATTGGGCAAAGAAATGGAGCGAATAAGGTGCTTTTGCTCAAGGATTTTTACAAGAATATCCCACCATTGATCGCAATTGAGTCTTTCGTATTTGATAAAGCAGAAGATACCGGTATGACGCTTGCTGAGCAGGGAGCTTATGCCGGGACTGTCTCTTTTAAGATCTACGGTAGAGGAATTACTACTAACGATTCTGAACAAATCGGTCAACTCCTCACTACTCAATGTTATGGATCTGGAGCAAAGACTCAGTTAACTCTAGAATCTGCACTTCAAAAAGTAAATGATCAGCTTTCTCGCCTCTCTACTAATACTGAAAATAGTTCAGAGGGAAAGGTATCTAGAATAGCCAACCTTATTGAATTGAAGGAAGATTTTGAAGAAGATATTAAAGAATATGAAAATCTATCTCCATATGCACAGATTATAAAGAAATTTGAAGTGCTTAGATCACTTAAAAACCTCTCTCTCTGTCAGCAATAAGAAAAGATAATTAAAAGTCTGACTTCCTTTGATGGAATGTCAGATTTTTTTATGTTTTCCTTTTGCATTTTTGCTCTGAATCCCTATAGTTGAGGGCGGAAAATCACCCTAAAAATTAGTTTTACTCTTATGGATTTTTATCCTCAAAATCAGGTTTTTTACTTTTTTTGTCGTTTATTGATGTTCAATAGTTTTAAATATCAATTTGCGGAGCTTCTTGCGCCTCATTTACCCCTTGATCTGGATCAAATCACATCTCTTATCGTTCCTGCGCCGGAGAATGTTGCTGGAGATCTTGCATTTCCATGTTTTCAGCTTGCTAAAAGTTTGGGGAAAGCGCCAAATCTTATTGCAAATGACCTAAAAGAGCAAATTGAAAAAAATAATTTAGGAATTTTTAGCGAAGTAATAGCAGTATGACCGTATATTAATGCACTTTTTGATCCCAAAAAGCTTGCAGAAACTGTTCTTAGTCAGATCAAAGACCAAAAATCAGACTTTTGATCTGGCATTCTTCAGGACAAGACGATTTTACTTGAGGGACGAGCTCCAAACACCCACAAATCTATTCATATCGGACATGTAAGAAATTTTCTCCTCAGCGAATCTATCGCAAGAATCCTTAGTTTTGCTGGATATAAAGTTATTAAAACCTGCTACCCTGGTGATATCTGAGCTCATGTAGCAAAATGGATTTGGTACTATCAAAATTTTCTCGATAACGCAGAATTTCCAGATCACAACTTTAGTAAGCGAGTAGGAGAAATTTATACTCTTGCGACAAAAAAAGTAGATGAAAATCCTGATCTTTACAAACCTCAAATTGCTGATCTCCAAAAAGCTCTCGAAGAATGAGATCAGAGTTTGGTTGATTTTTGGCAAAAGACTCGTGCAATATGCCTAGAAGATATGCAAAAAATCTTTTCTGAACTTGGAACAGAACATTTTGACAAGCGATACTTTGAAAGTACTGTAGAACAACCAGGTATCAAGAAGGTTCATGAATTACTTGAGCAAGGTATCGCACAAAAAAGCCAAGGAGCTATCGTAATGAATCTTGAAGAATATGATCTTGGAGTATTTTTGTTGCTCAAGTCCAACGGTGCTTCGCTCTACTCTACCAAGGACATTGCTCTTGCCTATCAGAAAAAGGCTGACTTTCCAGAGTATGATCAGTCACTCTATGTCGTAGGTCTTGAACAGGAGTATCACTTTCAGCAGCTCTTTAAAACACTAGATCTCATTGGATTTGATCAATCAAAACTTCACCATGTATCTTATGGTCTCGTAGATCTCGTAGATGGAAAAATGTCTTCTCGTGCGGGAAATGTAGTATTGTATGAAGATTTCCGTGATCAACTCCTTACCAAAGCAACTGAAATGATGGATACTCGCGACCTTCCTGTTGATCAAAAACACAATATCGCACATCAAGTAGCATTTGGTGCAATGAAGTTTGGAATGCTCCTTCAGGACTCTGAAAAAGGAATTACCTTTGATCGAAATCAGGCTTTATCGTTTGAGGGAGAAAGTGGACCTTATCTACAATATATGGGAGCAAGAATTTCATCAATTCTCAAAAAGGCTCCAGCTCCAGATTTCTCGGCTCTTGACTACAATTTACTTAGTACAGAAGGAGAAAAAAATCTGATCCTCTTGCTTGCTCATTTCCCAGACCTCGTACAAAAAGCAGCTCAAGATTACAAGCCAAATACGATTGCAAGGTTTGCGCTTACTCTAGCAAAACAGTTTTCTTCTTATTATCATAGTGTCAAGATTCTTGATGATCAAAATCCTTCACTGAGCAATGCTCGTTTATGTCTACTCGTTTTGGTGCATCAAACCTTGCAAAATGCATTGAATCTCCTAGGAATCGAATTGCCAGAAAGTATGTAGCAATTTACTCTTTATAAAACACAAAAATGATTACAAAATCGCTATTTAAGCATCAGCCTGCAAAGTCAACAAATCGTTTTATTTGAAAAAATAGAATAAAAGTCTGAATTTTGTCTCTTTTTGTAGCTTTGAGTTTGATTTTGACATGATGCGGAACAAAAACACCTCAAATCTCAGTTCAAGACTACAATAACGAGCTTATTTCCTTGCAAGAATCAGCCCTCGATCAAGTAAAATCCTATTTTCAGGCTCTTGATGATGAATATGACGGTCAGAACCTCTCTGATCTCTACACCACAATGCAAGAAAACCTTTCAACTCTGGCTGATAAAGCACAAAACGCTTCTGGATATCGTGAAGATTTAACACTCAAAAATGCTGTTCTTGCCTACATTACAGGACTGCAAACAAGCTTAGATCAGCATGAAAAGCCAATTGTACATTTATTAACAAGTTATTCTGGCTCTGCACAGCAGTTTTATGAACAGGATAGATCAAGCATCAATTCATGAACGCTCCTCTTTGCACAGGATCTCACAAAACTTGACCAGGCTCTGGATATCGCTCAATCTGCTTTTGCAAAAAAACATAAATTAAAGTTGCCTTAATAACGAGATTCACTATTTTCACAATCTCCCAAGCATATCATGAGCACTTGAGAATTCCCAAATATCCTCTGAAAAGAGAGAAAAAAAATGAGTTTTACTTTTATAAAATAATTAAAATGTATGAGAGAGAGAGAGAGAGAAGAAACCAGTTCTCAATAGGGCTTTTACACTCGTAGAGATGTTAATTGTAGTATTAATTATTGGTATCCTCAGTGCTGCAATCTTACCAAGGCTCACTGGCTATATGGCAAGGACGAGAGACCTCAAAAGACAAACAGACCTCAGAAATGTAGCAGCAGCCATCGAGATGTATAAGGGTGTGCATGGTAGCTATCCTCTCAGAGTCATGAATGAACAAGATAAACTTCTTGCCCAACAGGAAGAATATAAGAATGAAGTGCGTTGGCTTTTTGCACCAGGAAGTGATTTTGAATATTTTGGATCTATCGACCGTCTAGAAGGTATCAAAGAATATTTATCAGACTTTCCTAAAGATCCGAGTAACTCACAAGTTTTTTTATATACCGATCTATGACCTATCAGAGGGCAACGATGGCCTTCTGATCCTACTGCACAAAAGTGGGTAAAATTTCATCAACATGTTATTCCTCCTGGAGCTTATATCTACCAACAATTTTTTAAGGGAGGAGTATTTGGAAATGCGGCAGTTCTTGTAGCCAAAGTAGAAACTCCTGAAAGTGCAAATTTTGTTTGGATTCAACAGGGAGAGTGACTAAGGGAAGGGAGAACTTGGAATCATCCAACGTATACAAAACATCAATCTTCAAATTCCTTATGGGAGATAGATAATCTAGTATTTTGCAAAACCATTACCAAATGAAACGGACCACGCCATGCAAAAGTTGATAACGATGAAAATTGTACCTACTCAAATGTAGATCAGCTCTATTATATTATAAAATTAGACTAAAAAATCTTGTTGTGAAAAAAGGAGTTTAACACTCCTTTTTTTGATCTTTTGGACAAATAATGATCTCTTATAAAAAGTTAACTATTCTGGGAGTTCCATATTTGCCAAATATTCATCATGAAAATTTGCAAAAACCTCTGCCAAAAAATTATCGTAATCTGGAATCAGTTTTTCAATCTTTTCTAAGGCTTCGGCTTCTTTTCCGGCATCAAAAAGTTTCATCACCTCTTGTCTCTGAGATTCAGAAAGTGCCTCAAAAACACTCGCCATGATTCTATCCATCAAAACAGGCTCGAGCTCTGCCTTAAGCTGATCAAAATCATCCTCCTCAGGATCAAATCCAGCCTCAAGCAAGAGATCATTGAGGAAATCTTCTTCGTGAGATTCTTCTAGATGTTGATTGTTATTTGCGTTCATTCTTTTTGGAGATTTAAAGGAGTAAAAAGCTGATTCCTTCGTATGAGGATCATTAAGATTGTATTTTTTTCCACTCTTTTATCAATGGATTATTTTGCATAAGAGGACGAATATCAATATAAGGCATATAGTCTTCTAAAAGAGGATCCTCTCTTACAAATTCAGGCACTTGAGATTTATATTCCAAAGGTTTGGTAGTCAAAAGTCCAGCAGAAATTGGATTTTTTTGAGTTAGGAAACTTGTCCCTGAATCATCTGGGAAAACCATATTTTCAACCCAAGAAAGTCCATCTTTTTGTGCTGTTGCAATTGTAATCTGCACTTCACGACCATTAAAGTCAGGATTTGAACTTTTTATTTTTGCCGTCATTACCTGATTATCAACCTCACCAAGATAGTTATGCTCAGAATGATAACTATCTATAATATGACTCTCGCTAAAATCCAGATTCCTAGATAAATCGAGCTTGTCATAGTAAGTTTTGATTTGTTCTACATTTTGATACTTAGCAAAAGCTTTGTCCCATGTGCTATTGTCATTGTATTCATTTTGGATAAGTTCATCATACACGATAGTTTCATCATAGAACTCTTGTGCTGCTTTTGGCATATCATTGTAATGTTTTCCAATCTCCTGATATGCAGATTGAGGAATATCTTTTCCATAAGCGTCTTTCATCACAAATCCCACAGAAGATAGGCTCTCATTTTGATCTGGTATATCATCTAGAATTTGATTGAAATCACGGTGTACTACAGTTCCTTTTTCATAAGAGATATTCTTAACAAATTCACCTTTAGAAACTCTTGAGCCATCATAACCAGGTACTACACGCCAATTTCCTCCTGAATTTGATCTACGAAATACTCTTGGCTCAAGTACCCCATTATGCTCTATATAAGCAATCACATAATGATCATTAATTTTATCGGTGAGATAAACCACTTTTCAGTGATAATCAATTTTCTGTTTAGGTTTTAAAACCTCTTTTTCTACCGATACTGTATATCAGTTTTCATCTGTCTGTTGCATCCAACCTTTAGTCTCAAGAAAATACTTCGCCGCTTCACTCTTTTTTAACATTTCAAAATCCTCTAAATCTGACGTTTCTCCCTCATTTCCTTCTTTATCAAACAATCTATTTTTAAGTGATTGTATTTTTTCTTTTGTTTTTTGTGCTCATTTTTTTGTAATTTCTTTTGTTTTTTCTCGTCCCTGTTTTGCTTTTTCCTTTCGCTCTGGAGATTTTTCTTTTACTTTTTCTGAGGCTGAATTTCGAACTTCTTTTGTTTTTTCAACCCCATCATGCGTAATTTCCTTAGTCTTTTCTCGTCCCTTTTTAGACTTTTCTTTGATTGTAGGCATCTTTTCTCTAATCTTTAGAGCAGCTTTATTTCGAGATTCTTTAACCTTTCCACCAAATTTTTTAGCTCATGACTTGAATGATTCTCGATACTGACGAGCTTTTGAAGGATTTCTTTGAGCTTCTACAGCTACTGCGGCTGCCCCAGCGACTGCTGTTCCTGCTGCAACTTTTGCTGCAGTGGAGGTAGAACTATCTGATTTTTCTCTATCTTGATCTCATGTACTATGCGATTGCTCTAAATCTGATGTAGACTGAGAAAGCTTTTCAGAATTTTGTTCTTTTGATTGAATAGTAGAATCTAAATCTGAATTTTTATCTTTTTTTTCTTCAGATTTTGGATTTTTTTTGAACGTATTAAAGAAAGAAACAATTGGCACAAATCGTGTTGATCAACTACCTGGCTGATTTTGAACTGTTTGTGTAGTAATTTCTAGTCCAAGATTGAAAGATCTCTCTCCTAAACTATGCAGCGTACTTCCTGCGATACTTCTTCCTGCATCATAAGCGAGATCTGGAATAAGTGTTTGATTCCCTGAGTCAGCAAGCCCCTTTGCCATCTGCAAGAGACCTTCAGCACATCTATCTCATTGAAGATAATCATTGGTAAAGGCCTTTGATCGATCCATCTCCCATGGTCTGTTTGTTAATTCTTTTAGGAATGAAGCTTTTTGGTCTGGAGAAAGTGCAAGATGCTTAATCTGATCTGCAACTGCATTTACTTTCGCTTGATAAGCAGACTCTCAAAGTGCCTGAGAACCAGCACGAACTAATGTCGCATCTGTTCCAGCACCATAATGAGCTACTACATTTGCTTTATCCCCAAGTGATGAAAACTGGTCTGCAACCGTAGAATGAATCTGATTTCCTTCTGCTAATTGATGAGATCAGAGATTGAAATTAGCATTTGACGATGCATTCGAAGTTGAAGAAACGGTATGAGAAACTGATTCTGTCGAAAACATTCCGGTTCCCATCATATATTGCATTCCAATAGCAGTTCCTGCAGAGAGTGCAGCCGATCCTATACCATACTTGCTAGCAAGTCGTCTTCTTTGAGATTTAAAGTGTTTGTTTGCTGAGGAATAATCAGTAAGTAACTGTTCTTTGATATGCTTATATGAGATTTCTTGCTCCTCTCATTCTTCAGCCTTTGAAATCAAGCTTTGATTATCAATGTCATCATAAGCAATACCAAGTTTTTTTGCTCAGAGTTGAAGCGCTTTATGAAGTTTGAGCATATCTGATTCTACAACCTCCTTACTTGATGAAGCTAAAAAGTTATGCCCTGTCTCATAGTATGCATCAAGTCTTGCCTTTCCTTGCATCAAAAGATGAGTAAGTGCATCTCTATCTCATGATGTAAGCGGTCTTAATGATGTAGAAAATCACAAAAGATCTTTAGTAAAATCTTCAGTTTTGATAATATCCTTTTGAGTTGAATTATTGTAAAGATCAAGCTGTCTTTTGGCCTTATAACGAGTTCGTCGATTTTTAGCTCATTTTTTCTCCAAATCTTGTTGCCATTGAGCAATTTTAGTCTGCTCAGCATCAAAATCATGAGTCAGATTTTTTTCATGGGTATTATGCTCTTTGGTATAATGCGTTCGTTTTTTGATAAAGTTAGTAAAACCTGAAGTTGCTGCAAAAGTACTCGTCGTCAAGATTGAAGTTCCTACGACACCTAGTCCTAGTGGTCCTCCAGCGAGTCCAAGCAACACTCCTGCTCCCGCATACCCAGGAACTTGTAAATATCGAGGAATCTTATCAAGCTTTTTTCAAAACTTATGAACTCGACTTTTTTCATTCTCAGAATTATCGATTTGATAGGCTGACTTTCCTCCTGTAAGGACTTTAAGTTTGATTTGAAGATTTTCAAGAGCTATCTTTCTCACGGCTTTTTGGTGATGAAAGTATTTTTTAAGCTTATTAAAATCTTTTTTGTCCAAATCAGAGGAAATCGCCTTGAGAAAATCAGGATTTTGTTGATATTTTTTGATAAAATCCTCAATTTTCGCACTAACCTGATCTACATTTCCTCATGTATCAAGCGTTTGTGCAAGTTCATTTACGAGCTGATATTGCTCTTTTTCGAGTTTGAGATTCTGCAAAATATCAGTTCCTTTATACTTTACCTGTTCAAGTGCTGCTTTGATCTGAGCATTCGTCTCAAGAAGGGAATTGAATTGAGTCTGAAATGTTGCCTCATCAATACTTCCCTCAATAAATCCCCTAGATAAAAGATTCAATTCTGGTATAGACACCAGTTCAGCCTTTTGATCAATAGTTTTTAGACCATTTTGAAGTTCTCTTGAGTGTCTTGATGCAGCATTTTCCACTTGATCACCAAAGGCATCTTGAGAAGCATTTTTCATAAAGTCTTTAATAAACTTTTTTCTTTTTCTACCTCTTTGAAGAAAATAGGCTCCTTTTTTGAAAAGATTTCGCTTACCAATATCAGCATATTTTGCTTTCAACGCTTCTTCTGCTGCAAGACGAGCCTGTTCCTCATGAATATTTTGTGTATCGGACAAAACTGCTGAGAGATGAAAAACATATTCAGAAGCTTGATTTTCTAAATCTAGGTACTTTTCACTAACTTCTTGTTTTTCTTCTTTTTTATCTGTAGAACTTTCAGGTTCTAAATCTAGATCTTTCTCTTTTTTTCACTCTGACACTAAAGGAACAGGAGCAACGATAGGAAGAGAGTTCTCCTCTGTCTTATCTTCAGATTCAAGACTTTTTGATGTTTCATCAGATTCTTCTCACAATTTCGAAGAAACAACAGGTAAAAATTCTGATTTTTGTTCTTGTTTCTCTTGTGGAGATTCCTCTTGATCTCCAACTTCTTCATAAGCAACATATTCATCTGAATGATCCTGCTTTATAGTTTTATCTTGTTGTTGAGCTTCTGGCTCTGGATTCGTCATTTTAACTAATTGATATTGAGTATATGCACCCGTATCATCTTGCTCTGCACCTCATTTAACCGGAAGTAATTTTAACGAATTTCCCTCTTGATCCACATATTCTCCCGCGGGATCCATTCCTCACCTCCAAGGAATTTGCTTTCCATCCTTTCTCTTAATATTATTTTTCTCACAATATTTTGCGAAAGAAACTCCATAATTTACATCATCAAAATCTGCAACCACTACTGGAAATTCTTTTTTCTTATCTCATAACTCTCAATTAGATTCAGCCACCACTACGCCATCTTCCTTAATTTCCTCAAATTCTGCATCCTCAATAGACTCCTCTTCATTTGAAAGATTTCCCGGCTTTAAATCAGCATTTTTTAACTCTTTTGAAACTGTTGGTAAAAATTTTTCATCCTCTTTTGAATTCTCATCAGGGGCAGAAACTTGCTCTGTATATGCTACGATTTGACCAGTATTTACATCAAGAGCAATATACTGCTCTTTTAATGCATCAAAAGACTTAACTTTCCCTTGAAAAAGCATAAATTGATCCAAAACAATATTTGGATCTTTGGCAGTTGCAATAAGGTATTGTACAATAGAAGATTTTAGATGAGCATCATTTCTCTTGATTTGATTAGTTGTTTTTGCAAGACGAGCAAGATATTTCATATCTTCGATAAAATCATTACCTTCTGTTACTATCAACTTTTTACCATCAATTTCTTTAACTCAAAACTTTTCCTGAGCTTGCTCTGGAGATAAACGAGATCTTGATTCTATTTTTTTTCTTTTTTCAGATTTTTTTTGTTTAGAAAGATATTCTGATAAAGACATTCCAATATCCGCTTCTAACTTTCTTTGATAATTCGATGCCAATCTTATTTGTCTCTCAATAGCTTTATTTGGAGAAGAAGACATTTTGTCACTTAATGCAAAAGCTGCATCTAAATTCTGTTTGAGATCGAGAAATTCCTCAATATGTTTATGTTTTTCTGAATCTGATAACTTGGAAAATACATCTGTCAAGTTTTCCAAAAGCTTCTGCTTTTCCTCTGCAGTAAGTTTATCAAGCTTTCAGTTTTTAGCCCTATTAAGCTCGCTTTTAAGTTTATCAAGAGACATCTTGTAATAGTAAAATCATAAAACTTAGCTCTATTATATCCTGAAATCAAAATAAAACAAAAAAAATTAAAATCTAACTCCATCTTTCACTTGACATTTATCCACAATTTAATATAAAAGCAACACAAGTAAAAAATATCTTTTTTATTTTGTAGTCAAAGATCATGCAAAACTGCATCAACTGCAAAAGTGAAAACACCAAAAAAAATGGTCATGGCAGATATGACTCTCAGAGATTTTTTTGCTGAGATTGCAACGCGAGTTTCACGATTGATGGCAAGAGAGGAACTTATAGTCCTGAATTCAAACAGCAAATCATCGAAGAATACTGCCATCAAGGGCACAAAGCAAAAGAAATTATCCAAAAGCACAAAATCTCGTCTAGAAGTCTCATCAAATGGAAAAAAGAACATCAACAACATTGTTGATGCAAAAACAAATAATCAAAGATACTTTATTACCTTAAAAAATTTATTATGAGAATTGCAATTGTATGAAAGTGAGGAAGTGGGAAAACTACGATCTCTGCACTACTTACATCTTATTTAGCTAAACAAGGGAAAAGCCCATTGCTAATTGATGCGGATCTCAATATCCACCAACCAGCCCTATTCCTTCCAAATGGACACTTCCCAAAAAGTAAGTGGCTCTCTGACCCCCAAAATACAACAGCAATCAAGACCTACCTTAAAGGAAACAATAGTAGAATCACCTCTTTAATGTCCTTTAGGAAAACAACACCTCCTGCAAGAGGTAGCCAACTATTCCTGGCAAAAGACTGAAATCATATCTTTTATCGCGACTTTTCTGAACAGGGAAATTGAGTAAATCTTATGGTTGTCGGAACCTATACTCCAGAAGGGATTTGAGCATCGTGCTATCACAACAATCTTGCAACATTAGAAAACATCCTAACTCATACAGATGATCGTGAGTCGTTCATCATTGTAGATATGGTGGCAGGAACTGATGCATTTGCTGGAAGCTTACATGCACAGTTTGACTTGGTAATCATTGCGGTTGAACCAACAAAAAAAGGAGTTGAAGTCTGGAATCAATACGCCGCTCTCTCTCAACAGGCAGGAGTCTATCATGAACTCGTAGCTATCGGAAATAAATGTCTGGACCAAGACGATATCTCCTTTTTACAAGAAAACATCCCAGCTGATAAACTAATTGGGACGCTTACCGTCTCTGCGTATTTGAGAGAGCTGGAAAGACAAGAAACATTAATTGATTTTGATCGTTTGGAGGATGAGAATAAAGCCCTTTTTGATAAAATTCTCCAGATTGGATTTCAGTTTGCAAAATCTCCACAAGAAAGACTAAACATCTTATATAATTTACACAAAAAATATGTTGCTCAAGATTTTATAGTCCAGAGATTTTGAGATTTGAATGAGCAAATAGATTCAGATTTTACTTTCCCTTCTTAAATCACCTATGCACAATGTTTTTGCTGGAGCGGATAGCTTGAAACAATTTCTCAACCCAGAACAGCATATCACACCTCTAGTCGAACTTCCAGCGTTTCTCAATCCCTTTTTGGTAGACGGTGTGCATATTTTTCTTAAAATGCAGAATTTTCTCCCCTTGGCAAATGTCAAATCTATTTCTGCACGGGGAATGTTGAACCAAGTACAAAATATCTCACAATATAAAGGACTTGTTGAAAATTCTTCTGGGAATACTGCTTTTTCTCTTGCTGTGTTAGGTAGATTATTTGGCATAGAGACTATGAAAGCTCGAGTCTCCAATGAAGTGACTGAGGGGAAACTAAAACTACTTCAACTGTTTGGGGTGCAATCCTGCATCAACAAAGAGCAAATTTGTCCAAACCCAAAAGATCCTGAAAGCGGGATACAAAAAGCAAAAGCAGAAGCTAAACTCAATTGATGGCTCAATCCTGGTCAATACGATAACCTTGCAAATCCAGATATCCACTATCATCTCACGGCTCCTCAAATTCGAGAACAACTTCAGTTCGGAGCCTGACATCTTAATCCAAAGATTTTTTGTGCAGGATTATGAACCTCTGGGTCTTTTCTTGGTATCTCAAAATTTCTCAAAGAAAAAAAGTCAGATTTTTTGTCTCTTGGTGTTGTCAGAAAGCCAAATAACCCAATTCCTTGACCAAGGACAGAGCACCTGTTGCAAGAGGTCAGCTTTGATCGAGAACATTATCTAGATGAAATGGAAGCCATTGGAACAAAACAAGCATATGAGATGAGTTTATCTTTGGTCAGAAATGGCCTTTTGGTTTGACCTAGCTCATGAATGGCTCTTTGTTGACTCTTTACTTATTTGGAGAAAATAAAAAAATCAGACAAACTCAAGGAACTCACTCAAGAGCAAGAGATTTCAGCGGTTGTACTCTGTCCAGACGGTCCATTTTTGTATATTGATGAATATTTCAAGTATTGTGAGAAAGACCGATTTCCTCCAATAGAAAACGAAGGACTCCTTACAAACAAAGTAAACAACCGAGATTATGATAATGAGAATGTAGAGATCGATCCACTCTCCTTTTATGAACTTACCAAAGAACACAATCAACATTTTGCAGAGGAAAACATCTTAATTGACCTCAGAAGTTTTGATGAATTTGAGCATGTACATATCAAAAATGCAATTAACCTTCCGTTTGAGCAGTGTGATAAAAACTCTTTTATCAACTATAAAGATAAAAAAATATTTCTTGTCTGCAATTATTGAAAAAAATCCAATTTCTGGGCAGATACTTTAGCACAGCTTGGATTTAATGTTTATTCACTCAAATGAGGACTTGTTGCTTGGTCTAACCTTGGACTACCTAGAGAAAAGGCAAAATCCTGTCAAATAAAGTAATTTACAATAGCATATAAATGCAAAATTATATACTAGAGTATAGATTGAACCTCCTTTAAAACTCTTTCTGCATGTCCAGTAGCTTTGACATTTCTTCGTTCTTTAAGGATTTGACCTTTGGAATCAAGTAAAAAGGTAGATCTAATTGTTCCTTCATAAATTTTCCCATAGTTTTTCTTCTCTCCTCGAGCAGCAAACTGACGATGTAAAGTAAGTTCTGCATCGGCAATCAGTCCAATAGTTAATCCTTGTTTGCTAATAAAAGAACAATGAGAAGCAGAACTATCACGACTTACTCCAATGATTTGAACTCCTCTTTGCTCAAATTCTGGGAGTAATGAAGAGAAAGTCCTTGCCTCCAAACTACAACCTGGGGTATTATCTTTAGGATAAAAATAGAGGATCGTATAGGGACTCGCGGAAATCAAAGTCTCAAATCAGATTTCTTGGGTTTTTTGGTCAGGAGTTGTGTAATGAACGAGCATAGTATTAATAGAAAAAAAATAAAAGTCTGACTAAGTATTCGTTATATTTTCATAGATTTCGATAATTTTTCCCTGCTGGAGAAATGCTACATCAATCCTCAAATCCTTAGATGTTGGATATTTTGTGATATAGGCTTCTACAGCTCTTTTCAGCGCTTTAAGCTTGGATTTTGTAATATAATTCTCTAAATCCTCGGTATAATCTACGGTTTTGACTTCAATAAATACCAGCTCTGAATCTGACTCGAAAATCAAATCAATCTCACCTCCTGAAATAGTCCGATTGGAATGAAGAAAGCGATAGCCTAAGTTAAGATAATGATCTTTGACAAGGTTTTCTGATTGATAGCCCTTTTGCCTGAGTGATGTAGCCATATAGAAAGAAATAGGAGCTAAAGATGCGTCATATTATCTATTTTTCGCTGTGCTATTGCTTCTAGATCTCAGGTCAAAAGTACCTCAGGGACCTTCATTCCATATACCTCTTCTGGTCTGGTATAATTTGGAGCTTCAAGCGTAGCCATTCCATCTTTGATAGCGTAACTTTCATCGATTCGGCTCTGTTTTTCTTTAATTACTCAAGGGATAAGCCTTGTAATCGCTTCGATCATTACACAGCTTGGCAACTCTCCTCCAAGCAAAATAAACTGCCCCAAAGAAAGCTTCTTAAACTGATCTGGATAATGCTCCATACAATACTTCTCAAATCTTGCATCAATCCCTTCATACCTTCCACAAACAAAAATTAACGCATCTTTTTTACTCTGTCCATAAGCAATTTTTTGATTGAAAACTTGTTGAGAAGGTGAGGGGAACAAAATAGAGAAATCTGATTTTTGGAGCTGATTTTGTTCTACAATATAATTGATCGTATCAATAAGAGGCTGCGCCTTGAGAAGCATTCACTTTCCTCCTCCATAAATCTCATCATCGATCTGCTGATGTTTATCGGTACAAAAGTTTCTTGGATTGATGATTTCGAATTCGAGGATTCCCTTTTCCTGTGCCTTTGCTATAAGAGAAGTCTGCAAAAAGCTCTCAAAAATCTCTGGAAATATTGATACCAAAAAAATCTTCATCAGCATGCATAAGGAATAAATATGCATAAGTCTAGCTATTCTCTCTTGATTTTCAACGAAAAAATCGCATAGTTAAGATCAGAATTTTAGTTCTTTTCGTATTTAATATGAGAAAAAACATCCTTCCACCTTTCCTAGCATGATGAAAAAAAAGTCTAGCATTACTCCTTGGATTAACCCTAATCGGAAGCCTTGCTGGATGTGGAGTCGAAGTCGAAAGTCCAGATATCGATAAAATTTGATCTCTCGCTTCTTCAGGATTGGAATATGCAGGTCAACAAGCAAAAACTGTTGCCGACCAGGCAATCCAACAGGCACAGACTCAAGCAACTCAAGTTGCAGACCAAGCAAAACAAGAAGCTCAGAAACAATACCAAAAACTCAAAGAAGATGCAAAGAACGGAATCAAAGATAGTGTAAACAAAAAGATTGATGATACCTTTGAAAAGTTTTAGCTAAGCTAATACGCTACTAGCTTAGACTTGTTATAATTTTATGTAAGACCAATAAAGAATTCTGCATTGCAAAATCAAGATTGTCCATATGCGCGGACTTGGCATCAGAGTCTCCACCATCAGAGACCGCCTTGATCACAATACTACTATCTAATTTTCAAAATTCACGAGCTACACTAGCAAAAGCAAAAGCCTCCATCTCTACAACCTGAGCATTTCGCTGCTCACAAAGAGATTGGACTTTTTGTTCATCATTAAGAAACTGATCTCAGGTAAGACACTTTCAAGACAAATAAAGGGTAAAATCAAAATTATGACTATCACATAAAGGATGGAATGGTAGTGTAATCTCTCCCTTAGCATAATCTAAATGCTCCCCCTCAAACGGCAAATACATATCATGCTGAATTATTTTGTCAATCAAAAACACATCGCCAACTTTGGCTTCTCTTCCAACCAAACTCCCTGCAATCCCAATATTGATAAGATACTGGGGATGAAAATTTTGTAGTAAAAGTGTAGTTGCAATACTTGCCTGAACTTTCCCAACTCCTGCAAGTGCAAGGACAATTTTGTCGTTTTCGTAAAAAGAAATCGTAGCTAAAGAATGAGTTTTTTGAAGACCATAATGGTCTATAATATACTGAGCTTCTTCAGACATCGCAGTCAAAATTCAGATTTTTTTCATTTTTGATATCCTTAAAATAAAAATTAGGCTAAGAGGTGAGAAAATTTTTCTCTTTCTGGAGAAAGTTTAAAAAGATATAAATCCTGATCATCGACCTCGTTTGACCAATTAAGAACTCCACTTTGACGAGTTTTTGGGAGATCAATAACTCTCTGATTCCTCGATCCTCTGAATTTGAGCTTAAGATCGAGCAAATCTTGCTCAAAACGCCCATCAATCAGGACATCAAGCTGAGAAAGAATCGAGTCTAGAAATGGAAGCTTTTGCGGGTCTGTCTTGCACAAAAAGTCGTAAGTAAAACCTGTATAGCACCAGATAGACTTGTGAGGAAGAGCTTTACGAACTTGCGTGATAAGATCTGCGACTTGAGACTGATTTTCTGGAGCGAGCGGCTCCCCACCAAGCAAGGTCAAACCTGTGATATAGTCAGGCTCCAATTTTTTTATAATTTCGTCAATCGTTGTTTGCGTAAATTCCTGCCCAAACTTAAAATTCCGAGCCTCAGCATTAAAGCATCCAGGGCAGGCGTGATGACAGCCACTGACAAAAAGCGAGACCCTAAGTCCAGGACCATTGGCAGTATCCATTGTTTTTATCGTTCCGTAGTACATTTTACCATGATAAGCAACTGAAAAAATAGAAAAAAATAGATAAACACAGATTACTCTAGGGAGTCTAAAAATCAAGAGATTTCTCTTCCAAAAACTATAATTCAACAAACTTCGACAAAAGATAAATTAAAAATGTCAGAACAGTTTTTTATCTTGACTTTCTCCCTAGAATTAGTATAGTAGCTTTGAAAACAAAAAATAACCAACAGACCAAAATGCTCAAAGTCTGGCTTCATAAGAAGTTTAATAGGAGCACTAAGAACTAATATGACAAAGGTTAAATCTTTCCAAGAGGATGGGCTAGTTGCCCTGGAAATAAAAATAGAGAACTTCATAAATTCCAGATCTGAAATTAAGGTTATTTCATTGGCAATGAGTTCAGTGTTATATCCTGAGAGTTACAAAAGGACACATTATGCCATTCTCATTTATGAATAAGGCGTCGTTCTAGTACAATACATTCTATAATCCTAATCTATGAAGAGGGCTTATTCGCCCTCTTTCTCTTTAACTAAAAATCAATATAGTACTTAAAATCTAGGAGTTTTTCCGACAACTTATAGACCGAATTGCTTCCTACAATCAAACTCTTTGTTTCTCCATACTTCCTCTAGCATGAAGTCATAGTTTATAAATATCCAGCTATTCTGATTTATTTTTTAACAATACAATACTTAGCTTACATGCAAAACTCTCTTTGAAATCTCCTTGGTCTTTCCAAGATTCCAAAAGTTTTCTCCTAAATATCCACAAGTCCTACGAGTCACATTCATCTTTCTCTGATTGGTATTATGACATTGTGGGCATTCTCGTCCCATATCAGCATTTATGATAATTTCTCCCTCAAATCCACATTCGTGGCAGTAGTCAGATTTGGTATTAAATTCTGCATACATGATATTATCGTAGATGAAGCGAACAAGCGTTTCTAAAGCTGGAAGATTTTTCTGCATGTTTGGGATTTCAACATAAGAAATACATCCTCCTGAAGAAATCTTCTGAAACTGCGATTCAAAGGTAAGCTTACTGACTGCATCAATATTTTCCCTCACATCTACATGATAGGAGTTGGTATAGTAGCCCTTATCGGTCACATCTTTGATCTCACCAAACTTTTTCT